>Ga0114933_10003436_pt1 | contig 15438 bp, 12 predicted proteins | sample 4SBtaG_FD_89691 | JGI IMG/M metagenome (GOLD analysis project Ga0114933, IMG submission 89691) | Deep subsurface microbial communities from Kolumbo volcano to uncover new lineages of life (NeLLi) - 4SBTROV12_W25 metaG | ecosystem: Environmental > Aquatic > Marine > Volcanic | place: Kolumbo... | reverse complement strand
CGAGACCGCCGTGGCCCTGGCCCCCCGCGACTGGCGCGTGCAGAGCCTGACGGACGAGCTCATCGCCAAGATCGAGCCGGCTCGAGAACGGGCTGCGATCCGGGCGGAGGCTGCCCGGCAGCTGGCTGAGAACGATCAGCGGGTCTGGATGATCCAGCCCTTTTACGTGAGCGGCGACGAGCAGCCCGCCACCATCAACGACCTTTCCACCGACGAGGTGAAAGAACTCATCGCCGCCGGTGAGATCACCCAGCGTGACTGGGCCTTTCAGACCTACCGAGCCCCCGACCCCGAGACCGGAGAGCTGATGGAAGGCCTCGAGCCCTGGGATCTGGCCTGGATCGAGCTCAAAGATGTCCCCGACTTCGCCGATGAGCTCGCAGCCATATCCGAGGAACCGTGAGCCCCATGCGCCCCGCCCCCGCTCTGATCCTCACCCTGGCCCTCGCCCTGACGGCCTGCGCCAGCCCGCCCAGCCACTTCACCCGGCTCTGGCCAGATGGCGACACGGGCGTGCCGCTCCTGGGTCTCTCAACCGAAGACGGCGTGTTGATCCTGGCCGACACTCATCTCGCGGTGGGCGATCGGTTTCGCTTCCAGTTTCCCGTGGGCAACTCCGTCGTCGAGGACTGGGCGGTGCTCGATCGACGGAACGACGACCTGGCCATCGTCCGCCCGCTCACCTCCCGGCTGCACGAGGGGCGCTTCGCCACGGTCGCGCCCACGCCCGACGAGCCGTTCTACCTGGCCCTGCGCAACGACGAAGACGAACCTCAGATGGTCGAGGTCGAGCGCTGGCACGGGGGCCAATACGGGGCCTTCATAGAACCCTGGGACGGCGACCCTCGCCGCATGACCCGCGACTGGGCCGGCGCAGGCCTCTACGTCGAGCGGGACGGACGGTGGGAGATCGTGGGCATCCTCGCCGGACTCACCGCCCGCCCCATGATCAGCGAAGACGACGACGATCTGGGACTGGGCTATCTCGACCTCTCCGAGATCTCTCGCCTGCTGCCCGACCAGATCGACTTCTTCGAGCACCCGATCCTGCCGCCCCGAGCTGACTTCGAGTACGGCATGCCGCTCCGCGAGGGCGACATCGACGTGGACGAGGTGCTGGCGGAGTCATCCGAAGAAGAGGATGGACCGGCCAGCCCTTGAGTCGAACGTCGTGAGATGGGCCCTGGCCATTCTGACTGCCCTGTTGGTGGCCCTGCCCTGCCTGGATGGGGGGCTCACTCTCTGGCGCACCCAGGGCCTGAGCACCTTCGGGCGGCCCCCGCTGCTCGGCCCCCTGGTCTGGCTCGCCGCCGCCGCCGCCATGGTCAGCTTTGCCCTGGCCACCCACCGCCTCAGCCTGGCCCGCAGGATGATCCTGGTGGTCACGGGCCTGAGCCTCTTCGGGGGCAGCGTCGTCCCCGCCACCCCCGGCCTGATCGCAGCGTTCTGCGGCGCGACCCTGTGTGTCGCCGCCCCCTTCCTGCGCCTGGGCCCCTTGGGCTGGACCTCCCTCGGACTGCTCCTGCTCTGCCTGCCCGCCTGCCTGACCACCAGGTTTCCCGGCGGTGTGCCTCCCTGGCTCGTGGCCATGGTCCCCCACCTCACCCTGGCCCTGGCTCTCCCCGGGCTCCTGCCAGGACCACGAGCTACGCGGGCCGCCCAGGTGGTCGTGGCGGTGAGCGCCGTGGTCTGTCTGGCAGGCCTGATCAGCTATCTGACCCTGTCCCAGGCCCTCGATCTGCCCCTGGCCTCCGTGGCGATCACTCGCCTGCGCCTGCTGGGACACCACCCCAATCTGGTGGTGCCCGGGCTGGCCTCTGCCATCGTCTTGGCTGCCGCCCTGGCCACTCGCCCTGGCGCCCGCTGGGAACGCTGGGCCTGTGCGCCCTTGTTCGGCTCCCTGGCCATGATCAGCTCCCGTACGGGCTGGCTGGCCGTGGTGGCCGGGCTGGGGCTGCTGGCACTCCTGCGCATGGCTCCTCGCTGGCTGCCTCGCTTGCTACCCCGATTGCTTCCCCGTTTGCTTCCCGGCTGGCAGCGCGACTGGCAGACCATGCTGCGCGGCCTGGCCCTGCTCGCCGTGCTGGCGGCCCTGCTCGTCCCCGCCTTGGGACTGACCGACCGCAGCATCGGCCATCAGTCTTCACGGACCCTGGCCAAGGCGGTGACGTTTCGGGCGTCCATGTGGCGCTTGGGACGAGAGAACCTGGCCGCCGCTCCCTGGACAGGGAACGGCCCGGGCACGCATTTCTTGCAGAACGCCCACGTCACCCCAGGCCGCTACGACGTATTGCCCGCGGACGACCACCCGCACAACACGGTCCTGGCCGTGGGGGCCAGCTTCGGTTGGCCGGGTCTCTTGGCTCTGGCGGTGCTCTTGGGGGTCAGCCTGCGACGTCCACGGCACGGCGGGCTGTTGGCTGACGGCGCCTCAGCTGCGTTGTTCGTCACCTGGGCCGCCAACGGCATCGACATGGGCGGGGCCACGGCCACGTTGTTCCCCTCGTCTGCGTTTCTGCTCGCCGCGTTGGTCGAGGCGTCGGGGAGGGAGCCCACCCGCAGCAGCGGCGCGAAGAGCGCCGCAGACAAGGCGACCAATCAGCCCCCCCAGACGTACTCGACTTGGCGCTGGGCCTTCGTAGGCTTCGGCGCAGCAGTGATCGTTGGCGGACTCGGACGGGCCCGCGGCCTGTCCACCCTGCGCGACGTGGCGGACACCCTGACCAGCAGCGCCGAGGGCTCACCGATTCACCCTCTGGGAGACGTCGACAGGAGCGCCCTCGACGACCGCCTCGCGGTCGCTGCGAGATGGCTCCCGGGCGATCACCGGGTCCCCCTCATGCGCAGCAACCTGGCCACCATGGGCAGCGACTTGGTCACCGTGCCGGACAGCCCAGCGACCACCCCTGGCAGCCCCGCCAAGCCCCGCAGGAGTTCGGCCAGCACCAACGCCGAGCTGGCAGCACTGCACCTGCGCCACGCCCTGGAGTTGGCTCCCGACCTCTCCAGGCTGGCCCATCTCCAGGCCCTGCAGCTCGCCCGGGAAGACGTCACCGACCCCTTGGTGCAAGAGCTGCTCCACGAAGCCAAGCGGCTGGCCCCCTTCGGACCCGAAGCCTGGCGCCTGCACATGGACCTGGCCGGGCTGGCGGCCCACAACGGCGATGAAGCCCTGGCCTTCGACGAGCTGCTGGCGGCCCTGGCCATGTCCCCCTCGGCCATCACCCGGGCTCGCTTCGATGCTCGCCGCCGCGTCTTGCGCCTCGACGCGGGACAACACGACGGCGTGGACATCCCCCTGGCCCGGGTCTCGGCTGCGCTCAAGGAGCGAGCCCGACAGATCGAGGACAGTGACCCTGCCTACGCCATGCGCCTGCGCCTCGCGCTGACACAGGCGCTGTCGATCCTCGGCGAAGACGATCTGGCCGAGGCTGAGATTCGGCTGCTCTTCCCGGATCAACCCGTCTATGCCCTGCAGCAGCGCACCACCGCCGCCCTCGCTCGCGAGGACTTCGACGAGGCACTCGAGCTCTATCAGGCCAGCGGACCAACGGTCGGCTACGAGGTCGCCGTCGAGCGGCTCATGGCCCAGGCCCGGGCCACTGTCCGAGACGATCAGGCCTTCGCCGCTGCCCTCGCCACCGCCATGGACTTGCTGCCTGACATCGTCTTCGAGAACACCAACGTCGCCGAGATGCTCCGGGCTCAGCAGGTCTGGGCCGAGCGCTGCGATGACGACGAGAGCTTCAGCCGACTGGACAGCGCCCTGGCCTGGCTCGGCGGCTGAAGCGCGGTCAGCGGGGCCCGGCTTCACCCGCAGGGTCCAGCCCCGAGAGCGCCAACTCGACCCTCTCGCTGAGCACGTTGTAGCCCTGACCGTCCTGGCTCCGTCGCAACAAGGCGCGAGCGTTCTCGATGTCGCCCTGAGCCAGGAGCAACAAGCCGTTGAGGGCCAGAGCCTGAGCGTCGTCCGGCGCCAGCTCCACGGCTCGGCTGGCCAAGGTCGTGGCCTGCTCGGGATAGCCGCCACCGAACAGCATCCCCGAAGCCAGCAGAAGAGTGGTGGGGCCGCTGCCCGCTCGCCACCACGGCCGTGGGTCCGACAGCTCTCCCGGGGGCACGATCAGCCCGCCCCCGCGGGACAAGGAGGCCTCCAGGTCATGGGCCCCCAGCCCGTCGTCACCCACGCTGCGCCGCAGCACGAACACGGCCTCCTCCCTGCCCACGAACGCCAGGGCCCAGTCGCTCGAGCGAAGCAGGCGCACGGAGAGGGGCGCCCCCATGGGCAGCAGGGCCACGGTGAGTTGATGACGAGTGGAGAGCTGCAGAAACGCCGAGGGATCCGTGTCGGCGGTGGCAGCGATCACGTCTCGCAGGTACGAGGTCGGGTAGCCGTGGGTGTTGCCGTTGGTCGCTGCCCGCTGGTGGGGCCGGCGCATCCCGGTGAATGTGCTGCCGTAGCGAAACGCGGTGAAGACCCGAGCGTCCGGCCACTGCTCGCCGATGAACTCGATGCCACCTACGGGATAGGCGATGCGGGACATGCCAAAGCCTGACCGGCGCTGGCTGCCGTCGTGCAGGGACATGGCGTCCGTGACCTCGGCCACAGAGAACAGCAAAGCCAGCACGGTGGGCAACACCAGGCCCGGTCGCCGAGCGCCGAACCACGAGGTCCAGGCAGCTGCCGCGAGCGGCGCCGTGACCACCGCGAAGGGTGCGATGTTGCGTCGCAGGCTGGTGCTCATCACGCCAAAGGCGCACACAGCGATCAGCGCGGGGACGAGCACGCCTGCCAGCCCCCCACCGTTGGCGCCCGCGTGGTCGCCACCAAGATCGCTCGTGGGCGCCACGGCAGAGACGGAACCTCCCCGGCGCCTCTGCAGCCAGGCCACCACGGCTGCCCGCACCAGCAGCACCGCGCTGAGCCCGGCGAGAACGAAGAAAGCCGTGCGAAACACAGGGGGCTGGGCGTCCTCTGCAAAGATGGGACGAAACTCTGAGATGTACGTGGTGTAGAAGTCTCGATGCTCGTTCAGGTCGGCCAGAATCGCGAAAGGGTGAGCCCACCCGGCCCAGCCCGCCGGGTTCACCAGGCAGACCGCCATCATGGCCAGGCCCCAGCCCAGCCAGCGCGCCGCGAGCTGACGGTGGCCCGCCAACCCCTGCCCGGCGGCGACCATGAACACCGTCAGCCAACCCAGCACGAAGTAGCCGTGGACATTGACCCAGAGCAGCTGCAAGGGCAGCAGCATCCAGGCCCGCCGACCATCGCGACGGCTCACCAGCAGGACCTGTAGCAACACCGCCAGCAAGACCAGGCTCACCAACCCTGGACGAAAGACCAGCCGGTTACGGCAGGCCAACAGCCCCAGGCTGACCAGCAGCACGGTGGCACCGGGCGAGGCACCCAGGCGCCGGGCCGTCGAGGCCATGACCGCCGCCAGCAGGGCCACCAGGAGCAGCCGAGCGACGTTGACGCCGTCGGGCCCCAGGCCATCGAGGAGCCCGTGTGCCAGCACCTGAAAGCCCCACTTGTCGTGGACCGAAGGATAGTCGTGGTGCAGCTCGGAGAGCACGTTGGTCGTCGGTACCGCTCCGTGCTCGACGATCCATTCGCCGGTCGCCGCGTGGAGCCAGATGTCGAGATTGACCATGCGGAAGCTGGCCGTGCTGAGCACCACCAGGCCCAGGACCACCGTTGCCAGTCGCCACCCTCGCTTGTGATCGGTCTCCGTCATGGGCGCAGCTTATGAAACCCAGCTGACCGCCTGGCCAGGACAACTGAGTTCGGTTCTGGCAACGAGTGTTGCTCCTCGGCGGCCAGATCAACCGAGCCCCCGGTCGAGTGCAACAACGCGGAGGTCTCGACGATTCCCACAGCCCCTCGCCTCCGCTAACCTGTCCCCCCCTATGAGAGTGGATCTCGACAAATACCGCCAGGCGGGCAAGATCGCCGCCGCCGCCCGCAAGAGGGCCATTGAGTCCGTCAAGCCCGGGGTCCGCTATGTGGATGTGCTCGACAGCATCGAGGCGTACATCTTCGAGCAGGGTGCCGACCTGGCCTTTCCGGCCCAGGTCTCGGTGAACAGTGTGGCGGCCCACGACTGCGCCGCCCCCGACGACCCCAGGGTCTTCGCCGAGGGTGACGTGGCCAAGATCGACCTGGGCGTGCACATCGACGGCTGCATCGCCGACACCGCCGCCACCGCTGACCTGGGCGACAACGCCTCCCTGCTCGAGGCCTCGCGCCAGGCCCTTGAGGCCGCCATCGCCCTGGTGCAACCCGGCCGTCGCATCCGCGAGATCAGCCACGGCATCCAACAGGCCATGCACAAGCTGGGACACAAGCCCGTGGCCAATCTCACCGGTCACGGCATCGCCCCTTACACCGTTCATTGCTCGCCGTCGATCCCCAACGTGAGCGACGGCACCTCCGGCGTGCTCAAAGAAGACATGATGATCTGCATCGAGCCCTTCGCCACCACGGGCAGTGGCATGATCGTGGAGCAGGGCCAAGCAGAGGTCTTCGGAGCCAAACGCAAGCTGAAGGCTCCCCGCAATGCGGACAGCGGCGTGGTCGACCAGATCGCCGCCCGCCGAGGGCTGCCCTTCTGCCGCCGCGAGTTGGCTCGAGAGCACGGAGTGGACGTGGCCGAGCGCACACTGCGCCTGCTGCTGCGCTCCCACACGGTCTTCGGCTACCCGCCCCTGGTCGAACGCCAGCCCTGCATGGTGGCCCAGTTCGAGCACACCATGCACGTGGGCAAGGACGGCGCCGAGGTGATGACCCGCTGAACAGGGCCCCGCCCGCGAGGGTCACGGGTGCCCTTGATCACGGGCGCGCCTGTCGACGACGGGCTCGCAGGAACTTCAGCCCTTCTCGGGGTCCGTCCTCGCCGTAGTCGTGCCCCCCCGGGCCCCGGTCCCATTTCAGCTCATAGGAGCTGTCCAGGTCGGCGGCCTCTTGCATGCCCTCCACGAAGAACCGCAGCGCCGCTCGATCAAGAACCGGATCTTCGTTGCCGGACCAGAGATAGACGGGCACGCCCTTCAGCCCCGGCACCGGGTCGGGAGCCAGGCCCACCACCTCTTGGGTCTCGTCCCAGAGCGGTGCTGGCGTCCCGGACCAGGCGGCCACCGCGGCGAAGCGCTGGGGATGTCTTGAGGCCAACACCAACGCTGCGGTAGCTCCGGAGCCGTGGCCTGCCAGGTAGACCCGGTCTGCGTGAGCCCGGCCTGATGCCACCTCTCTGTCGATCAGGTCCAGGATCAATGCCTCCCCCGGCGCCTCGAGCCAGGGCACGGTGGTGCGGCACTGCACGGGGGCCAGCGGGGCCAGCAGCCTCAGCTTCCGCCGCCGAGCCTCCGTGGAGAGGGCCTCCAGCGCAGACCGCGCCAACTGCACCGCTGGACGGGGCCGCCAGCTGCCGCCGTGAAGAACGATGACCAAGGCCTTCGAACGCTCTTTGCCACCCTCCAGGGCGCCGTCCTCCCGGTCGCCGGGAGCGCTGAGAGAGGCTGACCCGCCGGATAGCGAGAGGGGTTCGGGGCATAGCAGCCCGAGGCAAGAGCTGATCAGGAGCAGAATGGTGTTCATGACAGGGTCGACGGCCCCGCCGCCCCAACGTTTCCTGGCCCCATCGATGTCTTGTGGCCTGCCTCCCGCTTGGTTACAACCTCCCGTCCCATGGATCGGTACGAGCTCCCCAGCCGTGCCAGCTCAGCAGTCGTCTGAGACGGTCCAACGTCGGGGTGTGGCTCAGCTTGGTAGAGCGCTTGTCTGGGGGACAAGAGGTCGCAGGTTCAAATCCTGTCACCCCGACCATTCATCCACCGCTTGCTGCGGTGCGACCGGCAGCCGACGCCGGACACGGCCACGAGCTCCTGGCCCCCTCCGAGGCCCTAGCGGCAAGCCTCCAACACCATGTTGGTGGGCGTCTCTGCAGCTCGACGGACCTTGCTGAAGCCACCCTGATTCAACACGTCCGTGAGCCGCGCCTGTCCTGCCTGGGCGCCCAGGGCCAGACCGACCTCTTGAGCGCGGGAGGCTGGGGTGCAGATCATGGTGGAGCCGGAGAGAACGCAGAGCGTCGCGACCACGAGGGTCGACTCCCGGGTCCCGAAGAAGACGAGCTCGTCAGCGATGGCCACCGAAGGGAACATGGTGCCAGCCACGCCCTGGCCCGTGTTGGAGGTCCAATGAAACACCGTGGCCATCAGCACGCCGCCCCCGTGCGCAGGAGCATCACTGTGATAGTGATGCTGGAGCAAGCGATGTCGATGGCAAGCAGACTCAGCAGCCTCCAGTCCGCGAACAGTCCGTCGTAGTACAGGGCGAGTGCCAGAGCGTCCAGATCAAGCCCACCACCAGACTGCCCGGAGAGGATTGGTGCGCTGCAGACACGTGGGCAGCAGGAAACCACGCCAGCCGATCTCCTCTCCCAGTGCTCCCGAGAGAAGGGCCATGAGGCCGCCCGGCACAAATGCACCCAGGCCCTCGCGGGACAACCCATGGGCTGCGATGGTGAGAGAATCAACGACCACCGGCAGGAGCAGGGCGATCGCCCACCACACTCCAGGGACCCGAACGGACACGCGGGCTCGCGGGCATCGATCCCCGTCAAGGCCAGAAGCATCCAGCCACACCAGGGCGCTCCCAAGGCGATGAGCAAGAAGGCACGAAGAGCCCTGTCGTCCAACGCGCCATGACCGACACATCGCTGATCAGGGGAGTTCTGCTCAGGCGCTACAAGTACGTGGGCTCAGAGTCCAGGTGGCCCAGCGAGCCCGGGAGCCAGATCTTCAGCTCCGGGCTGCCCGGGCCCATACCCCGAAAGCCGCACTCCCCCTCCAGAGCGAACTCGTTCTCGTCATGATCAGGCCCCCCGGCGTTCAAGAACAGCTCCGCGAGCCTGCAGGCGCCATCGTCTGGGCCGAAGCCCGCCAGCGTATCCCTGGTCGGGAGGTCAGCGGTGCCGCACAGCATCTCAGCCTCATTCGTGAGCGTCAGAAAAGGGAAGGACGATGCCTGGATGTCCTCGGAGAGCCAAGGGTGGCGGTCCGGGGTCCAAGGCGAGTAGTGGAACGCGTGTGGCCACACCTCCAGGCCCGGACCAGGCTCCGAGTCTTCGAGACCGATGATCAGACGACGCAGGGTGGAGCGAGGATGGGTGAGTTCGACGACGACCCGCGGCGCCTTGCGATGAAACACCCGGGCGAAGATCAGCAGGCCCAGGTGGCGAGCCGTCGCCTTGTCGACCTCGAAGCTCACGGCCTCCACCGGCGAGTCGCCGTAGAAGTGATAGCCCCACGTGGCGCAGAGTTGATCCGTCTCCATCGCCGCCGGCGGCGCTGGCAGCGTCTGGCCAGAGAGTGCAATCTCGTCGGGCTCAGCGTCTTCGCCATACGGCAACGTGGACGCAGCGGTACCGTAGAGCGCTTCGAGATCGCAGCGGCCGCTCACGAACGTCCCCTACCTGCGACGTGACAGCCAACACCGGGCAACCCAACCCGGGAGTTCAAGATCACTGCCCCGTACCCACCAGTCCGTTCGAAGCCGAGAAGCCCACAGGGCCCACGGCATCTTGCACCCAGTACTGGGCCCAGATCTGTGTGCCGGTGGGAACGTTCTGGGGCCAGGCGAAGGGCAGCTGCAACTCGCCAGCACCGTCGGTCGCCAAGGATGACAGCACCACGTCCGGCGTGGGCACCAGCACGCCGCCCTTGAACGCGCCGTTGAGTGCGTTGAAACCCAGCACCAAGTAGGTGGAGGCAGAGGGCGCCGCCGCGGCGAGGTCCAGTGAGCCCGCCTGGGCTGCGATCAAGGCGCCCTGCGCAGAGAGCACCGGGACCCCGTTCACACCTGCCAGGCCCGGCCCGCTCACCGCCCAATCGTTGTCCACGGTAAAGGTCGTCGTCAGGTCGTCGGTCAAGCCCAGCTCGCCCATGGCCACCACGATCGAGACCGAGGTGCCCGTGGGGATGTTGCTGTCAATCTGAAAACGCAACGGCGTGGCGCTGTTGTCCGCATCAGAGAAGCCCGCCCAGGCGCCAAGGCTTACCGAGGCGGTGACCAGGGACGCGTCGGGGCTCGTGGTCGAGAGCGAGGCCGTGGCCCCGTTCGACGTGCCCATGCCGCTGTTGCGACCGCTGATGATCACCGCGACGGTCTCACCAGGCTCGAGGATGCCATCGCCGTCACCCTCGTCGATCAGCTGCAACCCCGTGGCGCGCAGGAACGGGCCGCCGGCCAAGGCCGTGACCTGCAAGGCCTCCAGGTTCTTTTGAGCCAAGGGGATGATCTTGTTCGTCGCCGGCCAGAAGCCATCGAACTGGCTGCCGATCTCAGGCGTCCAGGACATGGTGTTGTGCACGCCGTGATCCGTGTCGATGGTGATGCCGTTGGCCGGGTAGAGCAGCACAGCGCCCGGCCCGTAGGGATAGCCGTTCACCGCAGTGGCCAGAGCGCCCACCTCGTCGTAGTCGGCATCGTTCACCGGCAACGTCGACGTGTACCCCAGGGGCGCGAGCCACAAATCGGAGTAGGTGTGCATGGACAGTGCGGTGCCGAAGTCATGGGCGGCCATGAACGCCGTCATGGCTGCCACTTCTGGTTCACTGGCCGGGCCCGTTCCGCGGTAGGTGGACGACGAGGGCGTGGGGCTCGAGCCGATGTTGTCGAAACCCCACTGGAAGGGGTAGTTGCGGTTCAGGTCGACGCCCTTGGCAGACGTGCCCTGGTTGATGCGCCTGTTCTTGCGCCACATGCCGCCGCCGTTGGGGTTGTTGCGCTTGTTGTATTCGTAGCCGTCCGGGTTGACCACGGGGATGAACCAGATCTCCCGTTCGTTGACCAGGTACGTCGCCAGCGGGTCGCTGCCGTAGTTGTCGAGCAGCCAGATCAAGAAGTACAGCTGGGTCTGCATGGCCGCCGGTTCGCGAGCGTGGTGCAGCGCATCGAAACGCACCTCGGGTTCCGCTTCATCGATGCCCGGGTTGTCAGACACCTTGACCGCCCACAAATCCCGACCCTCGATGCTCAGACCCAAACTCTGTTTGGTGGTCATGATCGTGGGGTGCTGGGCCGCGAGCTGATCAAGGATGGAGACCACCTCATCGAAGATGTAATAGCCGCCCATGGATCCCTGACCGAAGGGCGGCGTGACGGTGGAGCCAGCGCTCGGTGCTGCCATCTGGGCCAACTCATCCGGGGTGGCCAGACGCGAGGCGTAGAACCGTTCCAGATCCTCTTCGATGACCTGAAAGGACAGACCACGCTGGTGTAACTCGACCAGCCCCGCGCTCCAGGCGATGACCATGGCAGACAGGCGGTCGTCTGGCGCGTCCACGATGTCGAAGCCGGCCAGGTCGACACCGGTGAGCGGCTCGGCGCTGGTGACAGCTACCAGGCGAGCCGTGTCACGACTCTCACTGACGTTGGATTGCTGGGCGGCCACGGGGGAGAGACACATGGCCAGGGCCACGCACAAGAGCACTGCAGACGGAGCAAGACGCATCAGAGCAGGATTCCAGGATCGGGGAGCGGGACAGTGTACACGGCTCCCACCGAGAGGGTCGGGGTGCCAGGCCTCAGGCCATGAGCCCCTCGTCCTCCTGAGCACCCAGCACGATGCGCCCCTCGACCAGCCGCACGGCAATGGCATTGCCCTGCCCACCAGCGGAGCCGTTCTCCTGGCGGATGATCTCCTCTGCCAAGGGAAAGCGAATGTTCTGGTCGACCAGTCGGTGCAGCTCCCGAGCGCCATAGGTGTCACAGTTGCCCGCAGCCACCAGCTCGTCGTAGACATCGTCGTCCAGGGTCAACTTGACCTGCCTGTTGGCCAGCAAGGCCTCGATCTCTGCCACATGGTGATCGATGATCGCACGGAGGGCTGTCGCCGACAGGCGGGCGAAGGGCACCACCGTGTCGATGCGGTTGACCAACTCGGGACGCATGTGATTCAACAGCACATCCCGCGGGTCGATCTGTGGTTCAGAGGGTTGACCGCCGAAGCCCATCTTTGCCGCCTGCTTCGGTTCGACGTCGATGTTCGAGGTCACGATCACGATGGCCTGGGTGAAGTCCGCGCGCCGACCATTGGTGCCAGTCAGCCGTCCCTCGTCGAAGATCTGCAGGAAGATGTCGGAGACCTTGGGGTGGGCCTTCTCGACCTCGTCAAACAGCAGCACGCAATGGGGATGGGTGCGCATGGCCGAGATGAGCAGCCCCTCTTTCTCGTGGCCCACGTACCCGGGGGGCGCGCCGATGAGGTTCGCCACCGAGTGGGGCTCCATGTACTCGGACATGTCAAAGCGCAAGAGCCTACGAGTGTCGCCAAACAGCTGCTCCGTGAGGCACTTGGCCAGGAACGTCTTGCCCACACCTGTGGGACCAGCAAAAAAGAACACGCCCAGGGGACGATTGGGATCGCTGAGCCCCGCCTTGGCGGTCAGCACCGTACGGGCGACGGCACGTACGGCCTCTTCTTGGCCGAGGACCTTGGCCTGCAGCTCGCTCTCCACGTTGAACAGATTGCGCGCGGCCTCTCCGGACATGCGTTCCAAGGGGATGCCTGTCCACTGGGAAACGGTCGTCGCCACGTCAGCAGCGGTCACCTCGATGGTGCTACCGGCTGCGGCGTCACCCGTGTAACGTTCGAGCCGCTTGCGAGCGCACGATTGATCGACCGCATCGAGCGCCTTGTCTGGCAGGCGGCGATCGAAGACGTGACGCACGGTGAGCTGCACCGCTGCCTCGATCGCTTCAGCCAGGATCTTCACCTGGTGGTGGTTCTCAAGAGACGGGCTGACCCTGGTCACGATGTCCTGGGCTTCATCCGCCGTGGGCTCCTCGACCAAGACCTTCTCGAAGCGCCGGTCGAGGGCGGGATCGCCTTCGACGTGACGACGGTACTCTTCGATGGTGGTCGCACCGACGCAGCTCAGCTCACCCCGGGCCAGGGCAGGCTTGAGGATGTTGGCCGCGTCCAGCGAGTCTCCCCCGCCGGCGGCTCCGGCCCCCACCAGTGTGTGCAGCTCGTCGAGAAAAAGGATCACCTCGGGGTGCGCCTTCAGCTCCGCGAGAATGCCCAACAGGCGCTCCTCGAACTGACCCCGGTACTTGGTGCCAGCCACCAGCGAGCCCATGGCCAGCTCAACGATGCGGCGGCCACGGAGGGGCTCGGGGCAGTCGGGCTGGGTCAGGCGCAAGGCAAAACCCTCTGCCACCGCCGTCTTGCCCACACCCGCATCGCCCACCAGCACCGGGTTGTTCTTGTTCTTGCGCAGCAGCACCTGAGAGAGCAGATCGAGCTCGACGGTGCGACCAATCAAGGGCGACGTCTGCCCGTTCGCTGCCATCTCGGTCAGGTCTCGACCGAACTCCTCCAGCAAAGGCGTGGGCGACGGCTTGGCTTCGGGCTCGGTGTGCAGGTTCTCCTGCAACGCGGCCACGTCGATATCGCGCGTGCGCATGAGCCGCATGGGGATGCTGCGCCCTTCGTTGAGGATCGCTTCGAGCAGGTGCTCGGGCTCGACCACACGGCTGCGATGGCGAGTGGCGATGCGGGCCGCGAGGTCGATGACCGTGCGACACCGCGGCGTGGGCGCCATGGAACCGCTCAATCCGCTGGTGCCGCCCTGGCGGATCGCGCTCTCCAGCACCTCCATGTACTCCATGAAGTTCACCTCGACCTCGGCGAAGGCCATGGCCAGGTTGCCCTCGTCGTCCTTGGCCAGGCCGACGAACAGATGCTCCACACCCAGGTAGCTCTGCCCCCAATCCACGGCGGCTTGAGTGGCCAGGGCGAGCACCTGCTCAGCCCGGGGTGACAGTCTCGGTAGATTCACGACGTGGCAGTCCTTCGGGGTTTCTTGCGACGGTCCCGCTTGCGCTCGAGGTCTGTTGGTGACGTAGGGATCGACCTGGTCCGCACTAGTGGGGCATGAACTCGATCAAGGTCGTGCCCACCAGAAAGCACGACCCGGGAGTGATCAGCACCTTGCCAGAGAGTTGGCGGTCACCCAGAAAAGTGCCGTTGCGACTGTCCCTGTCTTCGAGCCAGAAGTGCCGATCTTCGCGGATGATTCGGGCGTGAGCGCCAGAGACCATGGGGTCGAGGGTCAGGTAGAGATCGTTGGGCTGGCTGCGCCCGATGGTGAGCACGTCCGCGTCGACCGAACTGCGCGTGCCGTCCATGGGGCCGCCGATCACCTCGACCTGCAGGGGACCGGGCTGCTCCGGTGCGGGCTGACGCCGAACCTTGGGCGACAGATCTGTGAGGGTCGCCGTCATGCTGGGATCAAAGCCCACGTCACCACTCTCTGCGTCTGGGTCAGACTCAGCCATCGATCATCACTCCCGGTGGGCCGCAGCGCCCATTCGCTCAGCCGGGGTCGATCTTACACGGCAGAGCGGCTGCCGTGGATTCTCAAGCAAGCCGTGGCCTGACGAACCACAGCCAGCCCGGGGCTCAGCCGCCCTGGCCCCCGCGATTCAGCAGCGTCTCTGCCAGAACGGCCAGCAGCCGCTCTTCTTCGGTATGCAGAAAGAAGTGATCCCCTGGGAAGTCGTGTCGGGCAAAGCCTGACGGGCCGAACGCCTCCCACGCAGCCAGCTTGTCCTCAGGCACCTCGGGGTCGTCATGACCCGTGAACAGGGTCAGGGGCACATCCAAGGCTGCTGCATCTCCCCGGTGATAACAATCGGTGATGGCGAAGTCGGCCCGGATCATGGGCAGGAACAGGTCCATCACCTCGTCGTTTGCCAGCACCTCTGCTGGCGTGCCGTTGAGTCGGCCCAGCTCAGCCAGCAGCTCCGCTCGTGGCAGATCATAGAGCGGTTTGGCGGGCGGTCGGGAGCCCTGGCGCCCGGGACGCGCTTGCCAAGACCCGCCGCGGCTTGGCTTCGATGACCGACCCACCGCTGAAGCCGGACAGCCGGCCCCATCTCAAGATTCAACCATCGGGGGACCAATCCCAAGGCTCCCCCGTCAGCCCGAGAATGGCGCCAACGCCACGGTGCTCAACACCACGTCGCCTACCCGCTTCCACGACCCGGCCAGCGGCGCGTCGAGCACGAGGCCTGCGTCGTCGACCAGCAACTCGCCGGTGAAGCTGCCGTTGTCGGCGATGGTCAGGCGCACGTCTTCGAAGTTCAGCACGCGGGTGAGGCGTGGCCAGAGGGCCTTGTAGAAGCACTCTTTCGCCGAGAAGGTCAGCTTGGCCCGGCGTCCGGCTGCGTCGTCGGAGAGCCCTGCCAGCTCGGCTTGCTCCTCCTCGCGCAAGACATGACGCCAGAGCTTTTGCTTCAGCGGCGCGGCGTCTTCTACATCGAGGCCCAACGCAGAACACCGCGCCTGCTGGGCGACGGCCACCACACACAGGCCCGCGCCATGGGAGATCGAACCCACCAAGCCCTCGGGCCACGCAGGGGCTCGG
>Ga0114933_10003435_pt1 | contig 15441 bp, 18 predicted proteins | sample 4SBtaG_FD_89691 | JGI IMG/M metagenome (GOLD analysis project Ga0114933, IMG submission 89691) | Deep subsurface microbial communities from Kolumbo volcano to uncover new lineages of life (NeLLi) - 4SBTROV12_W25 metaG | ecosystem: Environmental > Aquatic > Marine > Volcanic | place: Kolumbo... | reverse complement strand
GGCAGTAACAGTGGACTAGGCACTACGCCATCGTTCTATGTAGAGGGCACATGGGTGCTAGTGGATTTCTTTGATGAGGATATGCAAGAGCCATATGTCATAGGGGGCATACCAGGTATACCAAGCAGTCTAGGGGCTACTGGTACCATAGGGTTTCAAGACCCTAGGGGCCGGCCGGATGATAGCAGTAAGTCTATCTACCCAGTGGCCGCCGGCGTATCAGACGTACATGAGAATGCTAGAGGCAGTCTAACGGCCGCCAGTCCTGTGGCTCGTGACAGTATAAGAAAGACCAGTATACCAAGTGCTGACTTTGATGGCTTCGACATACCAACAGTAGGCAGTAACCTAACAGTAACGGGCAGTACCGGCGGTACCTTTGATGAGCCACTAGTCGTGGATGGAGGCACTAGCGATACGGTGGGCACTTACCAACCTGTGTATCCAAGTAACCATGTGTACTCTACGGAGAAAGGCCACTTGCTAGAGTTTGACGATACTGACGACCATGAGCGTATAGCTATAACTCATAGTGCTGGTTCGTATCAAGAATATAGTAATGATGGTACTTACGTTTCTCATATTGTAAGTAGAATGTTTGAAGTCGTATCGAGTGATAAGTCTTCTCTCATAGAAGGTGATAGTATTGAAACGATTGATAAGTCTTTGAAACTGAAAGTAAATAAACTAGGGGCGTCCGGTAATAACTACGATATCGAAATTGGTGATGGTGCGAACTTTAATATCATGGTTCGTTCTGGTGCGGTGAATATGAATGTCAACGGTAACGTTAATCTATTTGCGAATGAAGATATTAATATGTCTTGTGCGAACTTTAGACTAGACGCTTCTCAAGCGGTAACGATATCGTCTGGTGCTGGTCAAAAGATATTAATTGATAGTGGTGGTGAGGTAGATATAGATGGTGATCCGATTAATCTAAACTAGGGTACCCGTCAAAACTGAGCGACCTTTGGTAATCTATAAATGCAATAGACACTCATGAAATTCATATTGATACTATTGGCGGTTCTTTTATATCCAATCTACGAACTATCTCGTGTTCGTGTTCCGTTGATATTAGTGGTGTGTGGAATTTTTATATATTCTTATTTCTTTGTGGTTTTCTAAATACTTACATGAATATAACATTAACAGATAACGCATACGAGCATTTAAGAGATTTACGAAATGCTCATGGTATGAAATATGTACGACTATCAGTTAAAGGTGGTGGTTGTGCTGGATTTGAATATAAATGGGACTTTGATGACAATGAAACAAGAGACGATAGAATTATTGATGATGTATTGGTTGTGAATAAAATGTTTGAAATGTATCTAATGGGTACAGAAATAGATTATACAAAAGATGACTTCAACGCCAATCTAACGTTCAGTAATCCTGCAGCGAAATCGTCTTGTGGTTGTGGTACATCCTTTAGTGTGTAACCACCCCCCGTCAAAACTGAGCGGGTTTCATTTAGTATCTTTTGACTATATGAAATACATAATGTAGTATGAAAAAAATAAAAAAATTTTTTTGCTCGTTTTGAATTACTAACTTACTATATACATATGTCAGATGTCAGAACACTTAAAGCTAAACACATAGCATTTCCTGAATATCATCAAGTCTACCATCTCGGTCAACTAGGCAACTTCATAGATTACGACACACGACACATGGAACCGAATGCAAGGTTTCGTCTCGAATGTATAGTCAAAGATTTGGATACACATGGTATGGAACATCCTATCATTATTTCTTACAATGCCTATGAAGTATCTGTCGGTCATCAAAGAGTATGGTATGCCAAATCAAAAGGGTACACTCACATAGATTGTTACCACATACCAAATCAAGCAGCCTGGGAAAAAGTTTTTAATTATACACAATCAAATGACTACTGGAAAAAATATTCTCATAGCGAAAAATGTAAACTATCCTGAACTGTACATGGAGATATCGCTAAAGGATCTTACATATAAGTGGGACCAAGTACCAGTCGATCAATGGACAGACTATGCGGATAAGTATGGAATACCATATAAAGAACTTTTCTCGGATATGGATCAAAAAGGTTTACTGTATCCTGTAATTATTCGTGATCTTAAATCGAATGGAATTTTTCGGAAATATCAATGTGGTGGTCGAAGAATAATATGGGCAAAGCGAAATGGGTATACTCATATAAGTGCTTATAATATCGTTGATTGGTTGACGGAAAAGGGTCGTCAAGATTTAGATCAAATAATTAAAGACCAATGGTTTCGTATTGACTAAATAATAGTGTATGAATAATATTCGAGGTATACGTTAAATCCCGTCCTGGGATTGATTATAGATATAATCACAAAAATAGGAGAATACATGTTAAGATTAATTACTCTTACGGCAGTAGCTTTGTTGCTGTTCACTTATGGTGCTATGGCTGCGGAGATTACACCGTATGGTACGTTAAACTACAAATACTCGCATGATGAAAATTCTTCTGGTAAAGCATACAGCAAGTTAGAGAACAACGGATCAAAGATTGGTATTGATATACTCGAACCAAGCATTGAAGGTAGTTCACTATCTGGTATTGCAAAACTAGAGGTAGGGTTAGACGTTGACGATAGTGGTAGTAACACATTTGATTCCAGACTAGCATATGTTGGTCTAGATAACAACGGTGTTGCAATTACTGTGGGTCGACAAGGACACTCATGGGTTTCTAAAACTGGAAACTTTGAAGTGTATGGCTCTAACGCTGTATTTAAGTATGGCGACAGATCATCTAATACAATCAAACTAGACAATGGCTCATTAAGTGTCATGGCTATGATTGATGGTGCTTCTGGACAAGACGGCATTGATATGTGGGAAGGTACGCTTTCTCATTCTATCATGGGTGCTGATGTTTCAGTAGGATATGCAGATGATGTAGTAAGTGACATTTCGTATTGGGGCGCTGGCGCTTCAACTACTATAGGCGATATAACAATCGCTTCAACTTATACAATCAAAGATCAAGCAAACGACCTAACAGGTATGGAAGCAACAATTGGTTGGAAAGCAATTACAGTAGGATACGGAGATAAAGAAGGAACTGGAACTTACATGACTTATGGTTTAAACCATAGCATGACAGATAGTCTAAGCGTCTATGCTGAATTACAGCAAGATGATTTAGATACTGGTACAGACCTACAACACTATTCAGTAGGCACAAAGTTTACGTTCTAATAAATTTAACAAAGGAGAAAATTCAATGGATAAATGGATTAAAGATATAAGCGCTTGGAAAGACTACGGATTAATTTTATTAGCCGTTGTTCTTTTTACAGGTATCATGGCACCACTTACAATTGTTAAGTGGGGTTTAATCGCTTGGGTCGTTGCCAACTTATGGCAAAGATGGAAGGCATAAACAAATGAGAGATATAACTAAAAATCGCTTCAAACGATTACTATATGTTTTAATTGTTATTGGTGCTTTTTGGTTAGGACATTATTACGGTGAACAGACACTTAAAGTTATAGACGAAGTGCCTGTACCAAAAATCACAATTGAAATGCCTGACGCTAAAGATGAGTTAGATATTCTTGAAGAAGAACTAGCGACACCTGAGGCAACGGAAGAAGTTAGAGGCTAATCAGTATAACGACCGTATCTGTGGGTTAGAATTTTTTTTAATCTTTCCCACACGATACGATCTTTCAATTCTTTCACATTACGAGGATCACGCATAGCAAGATTATCTGCCTTGCCTTTACATACTAAAATTTTTTCTAACAAAGATTTCTTAATCACAAAGTTTACAATTCAATTCCCTATATAAGTCCAACCAGTAAATAATTCATTATCAAGATATTGACCAATAAAAAACGGCACTAAAAGTGCTAACACAAATAGTACCGTATAGATTATTCTATTTGTATACCAAGTGATCATGGTGAACAACCACATCACTATATTAGCAAACCAATCCAAGATTATCATTTATTGTTGTATTTGGTTAAATCTTGCCCAATGCATATTGCCTTGTGCATTATCAAATGTTACATCCTCATAAGTGATTGTACCTACAGGATGTTTTTCAGTATCAACTTTCATAACTGATACCTCATACTCGTCCGTCATTGGGACTTGTATATTATCAATTTTAGCGTCACGAAGAATACTATGTGATCCTCTTTTAACTTCAACTACGTCACCAACTTTAATTATCATAATACAACTTTCTCTTTAATCATTTTAATTTTCTTTGCATGGTTACCTGTTTTCTTATACCACTTATCGTAAACATCTTTTATAGTTTTAAATTTTCTTTTTGGTATAGATATGTGTACCATATCAAGTTCACCCCAAACAGGTCCTGGCGTGGGTGTGACAGCAAATTCTATATGTACGTTCATTATGCAACCTCCATCAAAGAATAAGGTACACGCCACTTACCACCAAGGTTAGTGTCTTTGATAACTGCCTTCGAAGGATTCAGTTTTATAACAACACCAGGTCTCTTACGACCATTGGTTCTACCAAAGATGACATGATCGCCAACTTTGAATTGTGATTTAGAACTTTCACTTGCTTTTGCAATCGCAGCTTGCAATAGAAACAAGTGGTCTTTATGTTCTGGATTTTTAATCCAGTCTAGTATTTCAGGTAATGCGTTAAATTCAAGTTTCATAATATAGTCCTTTCTAATTATTGTAGTAAACCTTCTTCAGCAAATTCAGACCAAACCCCTTGGTCTTCTTCTACTTCTTGTGATTGTTTATCAGAATACAACTTGGTGATGATATTGTCATATTCTAATTTAAGAGTATTATACATGTCCATGTCTCTAAGCGACTTAACATATTCAATCTTTTCGTCATAAGATTTAAGTTTATTATATTCTTCAAACATTTCGTTTTTAGATGGTAGAGTTTTTATATTCATAATGTGCCTTTCTTGTTGATATATAAATATATCATATACGGATACCCCTTAAAAGTCAAGGATTATTCGGCATATATTGAAAATTAAAAGTGTTATTTTTCAATGATTTAACTAGGGTGCGACAATCTTGACCAATTATGTTCTGGGTTTGTTCGCATATGAAATGGAGATTTTATGAAAATTATAGATATGTGGAACGCATTATGGGGTGTGAATAAGAAAAATTTAGTACCAGAGACTAAAAAGAAAAAGACACCTGTAATCAAGAAAAAGAAAAAAAAGAAGACTACTAAAAAGAAAGGTAAGTAACATGGAATGTAAAAACTGTGGACACGGTTGCCATTGTTCAGATGGATCATCTTGTCAGTCTTGCGAATGTGCAAACTGTGAGCATTAGATGGCACAACGAGGAATAAAGATAGTCACTTATGAAAGAGGACCAAAGAAACGTACATCTATTGGGGATAGTTCTAGATCAAGACCGAAGAATAAACATAAGAGAAGGCAACACAAAAGAAGTATAGGTCAAGGGTAATGCCAAAAATACAAAGAAACGGAGACGCCAACTCAGCAGGAGGTGTTGGGTCATCTGGTATTAATGTTAAGGCAAATGGTTTATCAGTATTAATAGATGGTAGTGCTGTGTCACCACATCCAGGACCCCATGTAGGTGCAACGACTGCCAATGGTAGTGCGACTGTATTTGCCAACGGTGTGCCTGTCAATAGAACAGGTGACGCTGATTCTTGTGCTCATCCAAGAAGTGGAGGAAGTTCTAACGTAAATGCGGGATAACATGATAAATAGTTATCATGGCAATACTACAATCAGGATATACAGACGCTTCTAGAACAAATGCAAGTTCGAGGTCAACTAGACTTTATAGAGATATCGCATTATCATTTGAGACAAATGCAGCGACTAAAGATGTTATTGTTAAAAAAGATGTTGACGCAGTAAAACAATCTGTAAAAAATCTTATACTTACAAATCATTACGAGAGACCTTTTCATCCTGAGATAGGTTCAGGTATAACAAGTCTTTTATTTGAACCATTAGATCCAATCACAGCAAATTCTTTATCTAGAGTTATAGGTGAAGTTATAACTAACTTTGAACCTAGAGCACAAGTAGTATCAATTGACGCCAGACCAAATCAAGAAACTAATTCATATGAGGTGACAATAGATTTTAGAGTTATTAATGTGCCTGGTGAGTTAGTTAGTCTTACAACAATGTTAGAAAGAAGTAGATAGAATGGCAAAAAGATTAGAAGTAACAGATTTAGATTTTGATAATATTAAAGGCAATCTTAAAACATTTTTAAAACAACAAGATCAATTGACAGATTATGATTTTGAAGGTTCTACGTTATCAACGTTGTTAGATGTTCTAGCATATAACACACATTACAATGCTGTATATGCAAACGTTCTTGCTAATGAAATGTTTTTAGATAGTGCTGATTTAAGAAACAGTATTGTCTCACATGCCAAACATGTTGGATACACACCAAGAAGTGCAACATCACCTGTTGCCTTTTTAAATGTTGTAGTCAACAACGCAACTGGTTCAACACTAACTGCTGCTCGTGGTGCAACTTTTACCACATCAGTAAACGGAACAACTTACAACTATATTGTAAAAGACGCTACAACAATCACACCTGCTGATGGTGTTTATACTTTTTCTAACTTACCTATTTACGAAGGCACACTTGTTAATAATAAGTATACCGTAGATACCACAAATGCTGACCAAAGATTTTTAATTAAAAATAATTTAGCAGATACAACTACTTTAAAAGTTACAGTACAAAATAGTTCAACTGATTCCACATCAAGCACATATACTCTTGCAACTGATTTAGCAGATATTACTTCAACATCAAAAGTTTATTATCTTGAAGGTGCTGAGGATTCACAATACGAAGTTAAATTTGGTGATGGTATATTAGGTGCAGCTTTATCAACTGGAAATATTGTTACGTTATCATATATCGTTACAAGTGCTGAGGAAAGTAATGGTGCAAGTTCATTTAGTTTGTCTGGTAACATCGGAGGTTTTTCAGACGTTACAATTACAACTGCAACTAATTCAGCAAATGGTGCTCAACCAGAGACACCTGATAGTATTCGTTTTAATGCTCCAAAACAATATGCCTCACAAAATAGAACAGTTACAACAAATGATTATGCAAGTAAAGTAAAACAAATTTATACTAACGCAAAATCTGTTTCTGTATGGGGTGGTGAAGATAATGACACACCTGTTTATGGTCGTGTATATATTTCAATCAATCCTGTTGCAGGTGCAACATTAACTGAAGCAACTAAAACAGATATTGTTACACAATTAAAAGATTTCAACGTTGCAAGTATAACACCAATCATACAAGATCCAGAAACAACATCTTTACAATTAAATGTAAATGTTAAGTATGACGCAAAGTCAACGACTAGAACAAGTAATGGTATTAAGGCACTAGTAAGTTCAGCAATAACAACATTTAATACAAATAATCTTGGACAGTTTGATGGTATATTCAGACATTCTAAATTTATTGAAACAATAAACAAAGTAGATACAGCGATACTATCTAATATTACAACTGTTAAAATGCATAAATCATTTACTGCTACAACTACAGGCGCAACAACTTATACAATTAAATACAATAATGCATTTTATAATCCACATAGTGAACATAATAAAAGTGGTGGTGGCATATTAACATCATCTGGATTTAAAATAAATGGTGACACAACCAATGAATATTTTTTAGATGAAGATGGTACAGGTAATGTAAGATTATATTATCTAGTAGGTCAAGTAAGAACATATACAAATAATACTCAAGGCACAATTGACTACACTAATGGAACGATAACATTAAACTCTTTATTCATTACAGAGGTTTCAAATGTAGATGGTGCCACATCAACCGCTGTTAGATTAACCGTAATACCAAATTCAGTAGATGTTATACCTGTAAGAAATCAGATAATAGAAATTGATGAAACTAATACAACCGTAACTGTATCTGCTGATGATTACGATACAACATCAGGTATAGGTTATACAGCAGCAACAAGTTATGCTTCGTAATCTATGGCAAAGTTTACAAAAAATATAAATTCACTAGTAAGTAGGCAATTTCCGCAACACATACAAGCTAATAATCCGTTACTGGTTGAGTTTGTCAAGCAGTATTATCGTTATATGGATTCTGCTCAGATTACACTATCAAGTGTAACTGCAAGTGATCAAATACTTTTAGAAACAGGAACGGAAAATTTTCTTGCCTTAGATGGCACAGATGAAAAAGGTAGTAACGAAAATGATTACTTATTAAACGAAGAAGGTTCAGTAGGTGAGTTTAGTAAAGGTGAAACAATTACAGGTGTCACTTCTGGTGAGACCGCAACTATACTTGCTGAGGACACAGACAATTTAAAATTATATATATCTGCAAATACAAAGTTTGTAACAGGAGAGACGATTACAGGCGGAACGTCAGGTGCTCAAGGAGTTATATTAAAGTATAGGGCAAACCCTAATGAGAGTATAACACAAATCCTTGAGTATGCTGATGTGAATGATACGTTAGACGATTTCTTTTTACAATTTAGAAATACATTCTTACAAACAATACCAAACAGTTTAACAAGTGGTTTAAACAAAAGACAACTTACAAAAAATATTTTATCTTTATATAAAAGAAAAGGTACAAAGAAAGGTCATGAAATATTTTTCCGTGCATTGTTTAATGAGACACCAGAGCTATACTATCCTACTGTTGACTTGTTAAGAGTAAGTGATGGTACCTTTCAAACTCAAAATGTTTTAAAGGCAACTTTAGTATCACCATCAAATGGTGATATGACTAAGCTTACAGGACAAACAATTACACAAGCAAATATACCTGGCAACACTAATGTTAATCTTGCAAGTGCTGTTGTAGAAAGTGTTACAGTTAATGCTGTAAATTTAGGTGGTATACAAAGAGACGTTGCAACACTAATATTAAACAAAGCAAGTATCACAGGCACATTTCAAAATAGTTTAGGTCACTCTATAATAGATGAGACTGATGGTGATGATATCATAGATGAAGATGGTAATAAAATATTACAACAAACTTTCTCTACATTTACTGGCACACCAAATGATGATCCTGATATAACACTAACCTGTAACATTGAAAGTATTGCAGACGACTTAACTGTAACAAGTGGTGGTAGATATTATACTATCAATGAACAAGTGCCAGTTAGTCAACAAAAAGGTGGAATAGGTTTAAGTGCTCAAGTAGATTCCGTAAGTTATGGTAAGATAGAAGAAATAATTGTTGAGAGTGGTGGTTCAGGTTATGCTGTAGGTGACGCATTAAGTGTAACTAATCCTACTGATGGCACAGGACTTGCAGGTGAGGTTGCTGTAGTAAATGGTGGTTTTCTTTTAGAACAAGATAGAATAGAAGATGGTTTAATTATTTTAGAAGATAGTTCGTCTGACCAGTTAGTAATGGAAGCACAAACTAATAGTGGCACAAATGATATTACAAAAATTAAAATTACAAATAAAGGTGGAGGTTACTTATCACTACCAACTGTAACTGTTTCATCAAGTGCTGGTTCAAGTGCAACTGTATTTCCTGTATCAAGTGAAGTAGGTAATTTATTAGGTTTTAAAATACTAGACCAAGGATTTAGATATGAAGAAGCACCTGTACTTAATCCTAAAGTACACATGCAAATTGATAACTTGTCAGGAACATTTACTGTAGGTGAAACTATAACAGCAGAAGCTGAAGATAATCTTACACTAGAAAGTTTTGAACCTTTAGATTTTCCAATACTACTAGAAGATTTTAGACATCCTGTTTTAAGAGCTGAAGATGACCATGGTGATTTAATTACGGAAGACGGTGATAGTTTTGCACAAGAAGAATTTGTAAGTCCTGCTGTATTTGATGGCTTCGAACAAGATGGTATAATCACGGAAGATAGTGATGGTAATAATAGACTGGTTCATACGATATATGAAAATGATAGAGACGAAGATATTGTGGTCATAACACACAATGGCTCAGACGAAAGTAGATTACAATTAGAGACTAGTGATACAGTATCAGGTGTAATAGAAAGTTTTAATAGTGATACAAACATATTGATATTAACAGATGTTGTTGGTACCTTTGATGATAAGGTTACAATCACAGGTGGTTCATCAAGTGTAACTGCTCGTGTTAGAAATGCAGAACAAGCAACTGTATCATCAACTGCAGGAACAGTAATAGAAACAGAAGGTGAGTTCGTAGGTGTTGATGGTCAAATATCTGAGGCAACTAAAAAGATACAAGATAGTTTATACTATCAAGATTATTCATATGTTGTAAAAGTAGGTGAAGCAATAGCAGACTGGAGAGAATATTTAAAATCGTCAGTACACCCAGCAGGTTTCTATCTTGCAGGTGAAGTTACTATCGCTTCACAGGTAGACGCTAAATTAAGATCAGGTAGAACAATCACAGCAGGTATAGAACAAGATGAAGTTATCGAAGCATTTAGAGTATTATTCGGTGAGAAGATAGGTAGACGTTTAGGTACAACAACTGATGGTACGTCACTTCGTAGTAATTCTGAATTAGGTGTTGAGAGAGATGTTGCCTTTGCTTCTACAACTAGAGACGTTACTTTAAATTTAGATATAACTATTGATACAAGTGATGATAGAGAAACAACTTTTAGAACACTAGGTATAAATCAAGGATTTGTTTATGCAGGTGCAAGAATGGATACAATAGGTAGATTTATCTTTAGTGCATTTAATCATGTGCCCGATAGATTAATGTTAGATGGAACAGACGGTTCTTCTACAAATGCAGGTGATACTCTATTGATGGAAGATGGTGGTGAGATGAGACGAGAACCTGCAAGTGATACTATGGATTCAGACGCTTCTTCTATAACACGAATAAATAGTATCAAACTAACTGGTACAGGTAACGATACATTAGACGGTGCTGCAAATCAGTTAGGTGATTTTAAAACAAAAGTAGGAACTAGATATGCTATACCTGCTCAAATAAAAACGACAAGATGATAGTATAACGTATAAATAGTTTCAGGAGAAAACATGCCAGCAATTATAACAAAAGATTTTAGAGTACATAATGCCAAACAATTCGAAGAAAGTTTTGGCGAAGCTGCTGACACATACTATCTTGCAATAGGTAGACCTCAAGCATTTGCAGACAATCAAGCATTTAATGATGGAACAGACGCTTCACCACCTACACCAGTAGATAGTGTTGGATCAGTAGAATATTACGCATATGACGATTTCTTGTCAGCAAAGAAAATAACAAGTTCAGATGTTTCACTAGTAATACCTAGAAGAAACTGGACAACAGGAACAGTTTACGATTATTACAGACATGATTATGGTGATATCAATACTGCAGGTTCTACTATTACAAGTGATAGTGGTGCAAGTTCTTTATATGACGCAACTTTTTATGTAATGAATAGTACCTTTGATGTTTACAAAGTTATTGATAATAATAGTGGTGGGGCTTCAACGGTAGAACCATCAGGTAACAAATCAACAAGTGTATTCAGTACAGGTGATAGTTATAAGTGGAAATATATGTACTCACTTTCTGCAAGTGAACAAGCAAACTTTTTATCAACTGATTTTATGCATGTATCAACTGAAAGTTCAGACTTCTCTACAACTGCTGGTGCAATCGAACATGTAAAGATTACCGCTGGCGGTAGTGGTGGAACAAATGGTACTTACACAGGTGTTGATATTCGTGGTGATGGATCAAGTGGTAAGGCAACAATCGTTGTTTCTTCAAATGCTGTAAGTTCAGTTACAATTACAACTGCAGGTTCTGGTTATACTTATGCAAGTGTCAAAGCAAGTGACTTTGGTAGTGTATCAGGTTCTGATATAGATTTTATAATTTCACCTCCAGGTGGTCATGCTGCTGATGTAGTCACAGAATTAGGTGGTTTCTTTGTAATGACAAATGTTGACTTAACTCAAGCAGATGGTTCAGGTGATTTCAGTACAGGTAATGATTTTAGAAGAATTGCTTTAGTAAGAAATCCAACTGATAGCACAACAGGTTCAACTGCAACGGCAACAACCCTAGACGCAACAAAGTCAATCACATTTAGTGGAACACCGGGTTCATTTCAAGCAGACGAAAAAATTACACAAGCAACAACTGGTGCTGTAGGTTTCGTTGTAGATTTTAATTCTACCACAAAAGTATTAAGATATGTACAACCACAATTTGCAGATCAAGGTGTTGATACTGACGGTAACTTAACAGCATTCGCAAGTACACATACGGTTACAGGTGCTACGTCAAGTGCGACAGGTACTCCTAGTTCACATGATACCACACCTGAATTAACACACGATACTGGTGACATCTTGTATATTGAAAATAGAAAACCAATATCAAGAGCAGCAGATCAAACGGAGAATGTTAAGCTGATCGTAGAATTTTAGAGGTGGTAAATGGCAACAAACTTTAACGTCTCTCCATACTATGATGACTTTACAGAAAGTAAGAATTTTCATAGAGTATTATTCAGACCTTCTTTTTCAGTTCAAGGTAGGGAGTTAACTCAACTTCAAACTATATTACAAAATCAAATTGAGAGATTTGGTGAGCACGTTTTCAAAGACGGTGCAATGGTTATACCTGGTCAGGTTACTTTAAATACTGATTATGAATATGTTAAATTAACAAGTCATACAACTTCAACTGCTGCCTCAATATCAGGTGTAACAGTAACAGGTGGAACATCAGGTGTTGTTGCAGAGGTAACTAATACAAGTGAGGCAAGTTCAACTGCAGCTGCAACCCTTTATGTAACATACACAAAGACTGGTACAAATAATACAGCAAAAAGATTTACAGAAGGTGAAACACTTTCTGGTACCACAAGTGAAGGTACAGCCTTTACTGCTGTTGTTGGTACGTCTGGTACATCTTTACCTACAAGTTCAAATGCAACAGGTAAAGCAAGTGCTGTAAAAGTAGAAGAAGGTGTATATTTCATAAATGGTTTCTTTGTAAAGAATAGTGAAGAAACTTTAATACTAGACGCATACTCAAACACACCAACATTTAGAGTGGGATTTACAACCACAGAAAGTTTTGTAACACCTGAAGGTGATACATCATTAAATGATAACGCACAAGGCACATCAAACATAAACGCACCTGGGGCACATAGATTTAAAATTGCATTAACACTTGGGAAAAAAACTTTAACTGCTACAGATGACGAAAACTTTGTAGAGATACTTCGAGTAAATAGTGGTAGCATAGAAAGAATTGTAAAAAGAACAGATTATAATATTCTTGAAGAAACATTAGCAAGAAGAACATTTGAGGAAAGTGGTGACTATGTAATTAAACCTTTTGATATAGATGTAAGAGAACATAAAGATACAGGTTCAAATCGTGGTATATTTGCAGCAGACAGTTCAAGTTTACATGATGGTTTAACAGCAACACAATCTGAAGCAAGACTTGCAATAGGTTTGTCGCCAGGTAAAGCATATGTAAAAGGTTTTGAAGTAGATACAACATCTCAAAAGTTTTTAACAATAGAAAAAGCAAGAGACTTTGATACAGTCAACAACTCAACAACAAGATTAAACATTGGTTCATCTATTGATGTTACAAATATTCATGGTCAACCTGACTTAGGTACAGTATCAGGTCAAACTGAAGCATTTAGAGAAGTAACTTTATTAAAAGAAGCAACAGCAAGTAGAGGTACTGCAAATGTAGGTTCATCAACTGACTTACATACGATTGGTAGAGCAAAACCTCGTTTCTTTGAATACTCATCAGGAACTGCTGGTTCAACATCAAGTAATACAACCTCTGTATATAAATTAGGTTTATTTAATATCGACATGTTTACTCATGTTGTTACAACTAGTTCATTTACTTTAGCAGCAGGAGAAACATTAACAGGTGGTACTTCAGGTGCAACAGGTATTATTGAAGCGACTTCTGTCGCTGCTGGATTATATATTTTATCAAATGTAAAAGGTACATTCGTTTCTGGTGAAACAGTCACAGACGAAACAGGTAATAGTGCTACTGTAAAAGCAAATGCAACTGATAGAAATGGTGTTCAAACATATACTATCGCTGATGTTAAACAAGTTTCACAAGCAGGTAGTCCAGTATTTACAGCAGATACAGTTTTATCAACAAGTGCTGTTGATACTAAAGATGATAGTTTTAAATTATTATCTGGCACAATTACTTTTGGTAATAATGATACAACAGCTGTTGGTCAAAACACAAAATTTACAACTGAATTAATTACTGGTGACTTAATTCAATTTACAGATAACACAGGTGAAACATTAACCCGTGTTGTATCAGCAATTACAAGTGATACAGCATTAACGATATCTGCAGCAACAGCTTCTGCTGATATTACAACTGCTTCACCAATTATAAGAAGACGAGTAAGATTAAGTAACATTGACCAAAATTCACTTGTCTTTAAATTACCTGCTGATGTTATTAAGACTTTAAAAACAACTGATAATTCAGGCATTACAGATACTAATCATAAAGTTAGAAGAACATTCGTAGATACTTTGGATTCAAATGGTGTTGCAACTTTCAATGCAGGTGCAAACGAAACTTTTGATAGTCATAGTGAGGCAGACTTTACTTTACAGATAATGACTGCCGGTGCTAGTTCAGGTGCCGTTGGTGATCTTGTTTCACTATCAGGTAATAACCATGAGGGTGCAGCAATATTCACACTAACAGGTACTCCATCAGGTAGACAGTTACAGGTAGATTTAGGTGCAAACTTTAGAACAGCAAAAGTTAAGTTAGTCGCAACAATAACAAGAAGTGTTGCAGGTGAAAAAACAAAAACACTACAAACAGGTATAACTGCAACAACTACTACACAGGCATTATCACAAGAGAATAGAATTGGTTTAGGTAAAGCAGATATTTTTGCTTTAACAAGTGTACATATGGCTGCAGACTTTAGCACAAACGCAACAACAAGTGACACAGATATTACAGATAGATTTACATTAGACAATGGACAAAGAGATAGTTTTTACGATATAGGTTCTATTGTAAGAAAACCAGGTTCACTAGCACCTACTGGTAGATTATTAATTACATTCTCACACTTCTCACATGGTGCAGGTGATTACTTTTCAGTAGATAGTTATTCAGGTGCTGTTGATTATGAAGACATACCTTCATTTGATAGTCCGTCAAAAGGTAAATTAGAATTAAGAGAGTGTGTTGATTTTAGACCAAGAGTTTCAGACGATAGTGAGGTTGTAGGTTTCAATGATAAAGACGCTACAGGTGCAAAGAATTTTGTTAATGCAGGTTCGTCTGCTGTTGACATGCCTAAACCAGGTAGTGATTTAACAAGTGACTTTGAGTTTTATCTATCAAGAATAGATGGTAT
>Ga0114933_10003434_pt1 | contig 15442 bp, 13 predicted proteins | sample 4SBtaG_FD_89691 | JGI IMG/M metagenome (GOLD analysis project Ga0114933, IMG submission 89691) | Deep subsurface microbial communities from Kolumbo volcano to uncover new lineages of life (NeLLi) - 4SBTROV12_W25 metaG | ecosystem: Environmental > Aquatic > Marine > Volcanic | place: Kolumbo... | reverse complement strand
CTTACTTTCCTATCTCCCCTCGAACAATCTTGACGACACACCGGTCGAGTTAAGTACCGACCCAATCGACCGAGATCTCAATGACATAAGAGATATTGTTCCGGAAGATGCTGATAAACCTTACGACATCCGAGACGTTATTGAACGGATTGTAGACGAGTCAAGTTTTCTCGAGACACATGAGCGCTTCGCACCAAACATCGTAGTTGGGTTTGCCCGAATTGAAGGCAAGGCAGTTGGAATAGTTGGCAATCAACCGCTCTATTTGGCCGGGGTTCTTGATATCGATTCATCCAGAAAAGCTGCTCGTTTTGTTCAATTTTGCGATTCGTTTAATCTCCCAGTTGTTACGTTGGTTGATGTACCAGGATACCTACCAGGCGTATCGCAAGAATACGGCGGAATAATTGGACATGGAGCGAAACTGGTTTACGCGTATGCTGCGGCAACAGTCCCAAAAGTGACTCTTATTCTTAGAAAGGGCTTTGGTGGTGCATACGATGCTATGGGATCGAAGCATCTCGGTGCGGATATTAATTTCGCATGGGCCGGATCAGCAATTGCAGTTATGGCCGGCACTCAAGCCGTCAATATAATTAACCGACGCGAATTAGCAAACGCTGACAATGAAGAGGAAACACGGGCTGAATTGGTTCAACAATATAAGGATAAATTAGAGCACCCGTACATAGCTGCCGGGCGAGGATATATCGATGATGTCATCGATCCTCGAGAAAGCCGATTAAAAATTGCTCAAGCTCTTCGTGTACTTGCAACTAAATCGGAAAAGGGACTAGCAAAAAAACATGGAAATATCCCCCTATAATTACTCTGGCCCGAGGGATCAGAACTAAATACAACAAGGTAAAATAACCTAGCGTTATACTTTTGGGGTTTGGTCATAAGAAATATTTTGTTTCAATCACCGAGAGTGTGTCATACAAAATAAACAACATTTCAGCATAGAGGAACAATCACATGTCAAAAATTCCCGTAAAAAATCCAGTAGTTGAGCTCGATGGCGATGAGATGGCCAGGATCATGTGGGGATTCATTCGCGAGAAATTAATCCTTCCGTATCTGGATGTGAATTTGGAATATTATGACCTCAGCATCGAAAAAAGGGATGAAACAGACGATCAAATTACGATTGACTCTGCGAATGCAATTAAGCGACACGGCGTTGGTGTGAAATGCGCGACTATTACGGCTGATGAAGATCGAGTCGAAGAGTTTGGTTTAAAAGAAATGTGGAGATCTCCGAACGGAACCATTAGAAATATCCTAGACGGCACCGTTTTCAGAGAGCCAGTCATATGTTCTAACATCCCAAGGATCGTGCCAAACTGGGAGCAACCGATTATTGTTGGTCGACATGCGCACGGGGATCAATACCGAGCTACCGATTTTCTGATACCAGGTCCAGGTAAGGTGACCATGACATTTGAACCAGCTGATGGCGGGGAGCCAATTATTCAGGAGGTAAATCAATTTGATTCCAGTGGAATTACCATGGGAATGTACAATACCGACGAATCAATTAGAGGATTCGCTCGAGCTTGCATGCGATATGCATTAGAGCGAAGATTTCCACTCTGGCTATCGACAAAAAACACCATCCTGAAACGCTATGACGGTAGATTCCGTGACTTATTTCAAGATGAATACGAAAGATCCTTTAAAGCTGACTTTGAGGCTGCTGGTATCGAATATGAGCACCGGCTAATTGATGATGTGGTCGCCCAGGTCATGAAGAGTTCAGGTGGGTTGGTATGGGCATGTAAGAATTACGACGGAGACGTTCAATCCGACGCAATAGCTCAGGGATTCGGCTCACTTGGATTAATGACTTCAGTCCTATTAACCCCTGATGGAGAGACCGTGGAGGCAGAAGCTGCTCACGGAACAGTTACTCGACATTACCGACAGCATCAAGCTGGGCAGGCAACCTCGACAAATCCAATTGCTTCCATCTTTGCATGGACAAGAGGCTTAGCCCATCGTGCAAAATTAGATGACAACAGTGATCTCGCTGCCTTTGCGGATACACTCGAAAAGGTCTGTATAACGGCCGTAGAGTCAGGCGAAATGACTAAGGATTTATCCTTAATCGTGGGTGGCGACCAAGAGTTTTTAACGACTGAGGGATTCCTTTCAGCTATCGACGTTAGACTCCAGGCAGCAATGGCTACTAGCTAAATTTATTTAACATCGGATAGATATAACAACCAGCAACGTTTGATCACTTATTCACTCTTTCTGGGCACGTAAAGCGGTATTGGAGACATAAATGACTACAAAAAAAGTTACGATTGTAGGGGCAGGTAATACAGGAGCCACTATGGCCCAAATTCTTGGCGCTACTGGTCTTGCTAATGTTGTTCTTCTAGATATCGTGGAAGGATTACCACAAGGCAAGGCACTAGATATAGCAGAAGCCCAGCCATGGACAGGATCCTCAAGCGAAATTCTAGGAACAAACAACTGGATTGACTCGGCGGATTCAGACGTAATCGTTGTCACTTCAGGTGTGGCAAGAAAACCAGGCATGACTCGAGAGGATCTTTTAGGAACGAATGCAGGGATTGTTCGCTCTGTAGTTTCAGAAGCCACGAGCCAGTCACCAAATGCGATTCTAGTAATTTTTGCCAATCCCATGGATGCAATGTGCCACGTAGCACTTGATACTTGCAACTGGGATCCGACCAGAGTGATCGGACAAGGTGGTATGTTGGATACGGCTAGATACAGGACATTTATCGCGATGGAAACCGGGGCATCCGTACGAGATGTATCAGCTTGGGTTCTCGGAGGACATACAGAAGCCACAATGGTCCCTCTCGTCTCAAATGCCACGGTCGGTGGAGTCCCCCTAACCTCCTTACTGCCGCAAAAAAAGATCATAGAACTCGTCGAACGAACTAAAGGTGGCGGAGCTGAAATTGTAGGACTACTAAAAACAGGAAGCGCGTTCGTTGCACCTGCTGTTGCCACAATTGAAATGGTAAAAAGCATCCTTCTTAACGAGAATAGGCTTCTTCCTGCGTGTGCTCTTTTGGATGGTCAATTCGGTGGTATTAAAAATGCATATGTTGGGGTTCCCTTATTACTAGGATCTGATGGGATCGCGTCAATTTACGATATGCCTGTCTCAAACGAAGAACTAGACGCAATACAGGCGGCTGGAGAGGCTGTGAAGGAATTAGTCTCAGTTACTCCATAACTGAGTGACACCGAACCAAATCAACAGGTAGGAAAAAAGACAAATGGCACCAGAGGCAACTTATCGATCAGAATCAGATTCTATGGGCTCAATAGATGTACCTAGCGAAAAATATTGGGGAGCACAGACACAGCGATCGCTTGAAAACTTTCCGATAGGTGTAGAAACCATGCCACGCTCGTTAATTAGGGCAATGGGAATCGTAAAACTAGCCGCCGCTAAGGCCAATCATTCCTTAGGTTTTCTAGATAACACCAAGTCAAATGCTATCCTAAACGCAGCTGAACAAGTAATTTCAGGAGATCTTGACGATCAATTTCCTCTCGTGATTTGGCAAACCGGTTCAGGGACTCAAACAAATATGAATGTGAATGAAGTGATATCAAATATCGCTATCACGTCACTTGGTGGTGAGATTGGATCGAAATCCCCCATTCATCCCAACGATGATGTCAATATGTCTCAGTCTTCAAACGATACATTCCCGGCAGCTATGAGTATTGCAACAGTTGAACAGGTAACTACCCATACCATTCCGGCATTAAAACACTTACTTGAGTCGCTTTCTGAAAGAAGTGATGCATTTAAGGGTGTTGTAAAAATTGGCCGGACTCACCTGATGGATGCAGTCCCACTGACCCTAGAACAGGAATTCTCGGGCTACGTGACACAAGTAAGCAGAGGCATCGACAGGCTCGAATCAACACTAACAAATCTTCAGGAATTAGCCCTGGGTGGCACAGCAGTGGGCACTGGATTAAATGCTCCAGAAGGATTCGCAACTGAGTCAGCACGACACGTCGCTGACTACACGCAGCTTCCTTTCATTACAGCACCAAATAAATTTGAGGCCCTTGCTGCACATGATGCACAAGTAGAACTCGCGGGCGCCCTGAATACGGTAGCGATCTCTATGATGAAAATAGCGAATGACATCCGTATGCTTGGATCAGGGCCGCGTGCTGGACTCGGCGAATTAATTCTTCCTGCCAACGAGCCTGGGTCGAGTATTATGCCAGGAAAAGTCAATCCTACACAATGTGAAGCACTCACGATGGTTTGTGCACAGATCATGGGAAATGCCGTTACAGTCTCTGTTGGCGGTGCTACCGGACACTTTGAACTGAACGTATTTAAGCCAGTGATCGCATTTAACAATCTACAGTCGCTTCAACTTCTTGGCGATGCAGCGAGGTCATTTGCTGACCGATGCGTTACAGGGATTCTTCCAAATACTCAACGGATCAGAGAATTAATGGAGTCTAGCCTCATGCTTGTAACCGCTCTCAATCCACATATTGGGTATGACAATGCGGCAAAAATTGCAAAGAATGCTCATGAAAAGTCCATAACTTTGAAACAATCTGCGCTCGATCTAGGTGTTATGACCGCAGAGCAATACGACGAGTGGGTCCGACCCGACCAGATGGTCTAACAGATTAGGCCAAGAGACTCTCTTATTTTTTTAGGTTGTTGATAAAGCGACCAAGTGCTCTCAATGGATCATAAAGTTCGTCGGCTCGTCTTTCTTTCAATGGAATAATCGCATTATCAGTAATCTTTATGCCCTCAGGACACACCTCAGTACAGCATTTTGTTATGTTGCAATATTCAAGCCCAAATCCATGTGACACGGTGTCTGCTTTCGCATTTTGGTCTAATGGATGCATCGCAACTGACGCGAGTTGTACAAAAAATCTGGGGCCAGCAAAATTATCTTGGTTCTCAGGATGATCGCGAATAACATGGCATACGTCCTGACACATATAGCATTCAATACACTTATGAAATTCTTGAACTCGTTCAATATCTATCTGAGCCATTCTTCGAACGTCATTCTCATCTGGCTCCATTAAGTCAACGAAAGGAATTGTTTTTGCTTTCTGATAGTTGTAGGTCACGTCAGTTACTAAATCACGAATCAATGGAAAAGCCTTCAACGGAGCTATCTTAATCTCTTCGCCTTCTTCAAATTCCGTCATCCTAGTCATACATTGAAGACGCGGCTGGCCATTAATCTCAGCTGAACAGGACCCACACTTACCAGCCTTACAATTCCAGCGGACCGCAAGGTCACCAGCTTGCGTAGCCTGCAGCTGATGTATTACATCAAGTACAACCATCCCATCCTGATATTCAACTTCATACTTTTCATACTGGCCGTCGTCGTCACCGCGCCAGACCGTCATATTTGCTGAAGGCATATTGACTCCCTCACCTAATCCTTAAATAATTCCGCAAGCTCTTCCGGCATCTGAGATAATGATTCTCGTTTTATGTTCACTCCACCAGAATCACCTAGTGTAGCCACTATGTTTAATTTTCCAAATTCATCTGATGGAGCTGGAAAGTCATCACGAGTATGGCCTCCGCGCGATTCTTCTCGCTCGAGCGCCGCCTTGGTGATTGCCTCAGACATCGATAGTAGATGTTGCAAGTCCAATGCCGTGTGCCATCCTGGATTATAACTATGAGTCCCTGACACACCTACATTTGCTTCACGATCCTTTAATTTCGATATCTCACCCAACGCAGACTCCAGGTCTGTCTTATTACGAATGATTCCCACTTTAGACTGCATAAGTTCACGAAGTTCGGACTGAACGGTATACGGATTCTCTGCTCCCTCTGACTCAAAAGGTTTCGCAATTCTCGCAACAGCCTCGTCAACTTGCTGCTTATCCAGAGTTGAATGCTCAATCGCAAGTGCTCGTTCTGCAGCGAATTCACCAGCCCTTTTACCAAATACCAATAGATCAGAAAGGGAATTTCCACCTAATCTGTTAGAACCATGCAGTCCTGCGGCCACCTCACCCGCGGCATACAAGCCACCAACACTTGTCGCAGTACTTTCAGGATCGACTCGCACTCCACCCATGACATAGTGTGCCGTAGGACCTACTTCCATAGATTCCTTTGTAATATCTACCCCGGCAAGTTCCATAAACTGATGATACATCGAGGGAAGTCTCCTCTTTATATAGTCAGTATCTCGCCGACTGGCTATATCCAAGTACACACCGCCTGACGGGCTTCCTCGTCCAGCCTTTACTTCTGAGTTAATAGCTCTCGCAACTTCATCGCGCGGAAGTAAATCTGGAGTACGACGAGCATTCTCCTTATCTGTATACCACCGATCCGCCTCTTCTTCGGTATCCGCAGTCTCAGACGCAAACATAGGTGGAATGTAATTAAACATAAATCGTTCACCTAGCGAGTTCCGAAGGGTTCCTCCATCTCCTCTAACACCTTCAGTTACCAATATCCCTTTAACCGAAGCAGGCGCCACCATCCCTGTCGGGTGAAATTGAACAAACTCCATATCAATCATCTCAGCACCGGCATTCATAGCTAGAGAATGGCCGTCGCCTGTGCCTTCCCAGGAGTTCGAGGTCACTGACCAGATTCGACCCAAACCACCGGTCGCCATTATCACTGACTTGGCTCTGAACTGAATGAGCTCTCCCGTCTCCCGCCAATAGCCAATCGCTCCGTTTATCTCAGAATCATTAACAAGTAATTGATTAATCGTGCACTCAGAGAAAACATCAATATCTTCCGCAACCGACTTCTGTTGAAGAATTCTAATCATTTCAAGCCCAGTCCGATCACCTACGTGAGCGAGGCGAGCATATCGGTGGCCACCAAAATCCCTCTGAAGAATACGTCCATCTGGTGTTCGATCGAAAAGAGCGCCCCAGCTCTCCAGTTCGAGCACTCGATCGGGGGCTTCCTGAGCATGAATTTGAGCCATACGCCAATTATTCAACATCTTTCCGCCGCGCATAGTATCGCGAAAATGGACTTTCCAATTATCCTGTTCCCACACATTGCCCATTGCTGCGGCCATACCACCTTCTGCCATCACCGTATGAGCCTTACCAAGTAGTGACTTAGTAATAATCGCCGTCTTACATCCACGCGCAGTCGCTTCTACCGCGGCCCGAAGTCCTGCACCACCCGCTCCAATAATTAGCACGTCATAATCATGAGATTCAATAGATGCCATTTAAGTCCTCATTTACTCCACGATTGCGTATCGATCAAAAGTTTGACCACGTATTGAAATCAGTTATCACGTCATTTGCGACAAGTCTCACATACAAGTCCGTCAGACCTACCCAAGTCAAGCTAATCCACGCCCAGCGACGGTGTTTTACATTAGCTAAGGTAAATATCTCCCATAGCCAGTATCGGACTCTACGATATCGCGACTTAGAAAATTGATTTAGTCCACCTGCAACCCAGTGCCTCAGCGAATGACAGCCGATCGTATACATAGTCAAAAAGCCGGCGTTGAGAGTTAAAACAATGCTTCCGACACCAATACCAAATTCACCATCCAGCCAAAATGATTTGATGGCTCCATAAAATAGAATTGGCACAAAAACCAAAGCGACATACATAAACCAGCGATGCAGATTTTGAATAATTAATGGAAACGTGCTCTCACCGCTATAGCTCGAAGCAGGCTCGCGAACGGCACACCCAGGTGGACTTAAGAAATATGACCGATAATAGAAACCCCTGTAGTAGTAACAGGTAGTTCGAAAACCCAGAGGGGCCCACAAGATGAATAAGGCCGGAGAGACCCATATTGGCAACCATCCAGGATGTATAAGTGGTTCAAAAAATGGCGAGAGATATGGACCAGACTCGTAGGCCAGTATAGGTGACTCAGCTGACCCGCCACCTAACAACATTGCAGATACGGTGGAATAAATTATAAATAAAAAGAAGCCTGATCCGGTGGCAAGTGGTTCCACCCACCATCGATCTTTTCGATGAGTCGACCCGTACCGAGCCTCAAGTGCATCCATATTCACAGTATTTGAAGCCATAGTCACTCCATTACTTAGCGCCGTAACTCAATAATAACTCGATGCAGCGTGACGATCGACTCGAACGGCTGCAATTTGAAAAAAATAATTACACAAACTTACTACAGCAACTAGACGAACATCTTGTAGTAGGTAAAAGCAAGAATTGTTTTGGCGTCTTGTAATTCAGCGGACAGGATCAATTCTTCGACTGTGCTAGGTTTCATACGAACGGGATCATCAATTCGCTCACCATAATCTTGAGGAAGCGGCGCATATTCAAGTTGGGATGCAATAAAAAAATCTATGTATTCAGTGCACCATCCAGGCGCCATCCAGGCCCCACCAATACGAGTAAGTTTCTTTGCCGAGTAGCCCGTTTCTTCACGCAACTCGCGACTTGCAGTAATTTCAGCTGATTCACCGGCTTCTCTGGTTCCGGCAGGGATTTCAAGAAGCATTCTTCCCGTAGAATGTCTATATTGATTAATCAACAACCAATCACCGGACTCATCCTCGGCTATGACCGCCACGGCCCCTGGGTGAGAGACGATATCGCGACTAATCTCCGTCCCATCACTAAATCGAAGCTTATCTGTGTGTACGGAAAACTTTTTCCTGGTTAGCAATTGCTCCGTGGAGATGATTAGCGGCGTATCGTCCTTCGAATCAATCAAATTAGTCTCCCGCGCAAATTATCTACCTAGTTCAATTCCAACACCATGGCGATTTCATCACAACTAGGAAATTTAGGGCATCGGTAACACTCATTCCATACTTTCCTCGGAAGATTCATTACGTCAGCCTTAACCCAGCCAAGTCTTTCAAAAAAATCTGGCTGATATGTCAACGCAAACACCCTTGCGAGGCCAAGTCGTCGTGCCTCATCTACGCACGAGTTCACCAGTGATGCACCCAAACCTCTGCCCTGCATCTTCTCATCCACCGCAACTGACTTAACCTCCGCCAAGTCAGACCATACAAGATGTAGCGCCGCACAACCAACAATCTCATCGGCAGATCTTACGACATAAAAGTCTCGCAGATGTTCGTAGGTTTCGCCTAGAGTTCTTGGTAACATTTGACCTTGAGCTGCCCAGTAATTTACAAGTTGGGCAATTCCAGCACCATCAATCATCTGAGCTCGAATTATTTCTCCATCAGAAATTTCTTGTACATTTGTTTTTTTGTTCATACTCATCATCAAATCTTATACTAGTCAGAGTCACTCTGATTATCATATGCGGGAACATGATCAGAACGTAACCAACCCAATCTCTTTGCCACTTTGGAATAAAAATCATGTCCGCCACTAGTGGTGACAAATCTTGCTGCCTGATCCGAACTTTTGACCATAATAGAATCTCCATTATTCAAATGTTGCTGTCGTATCCCATCAAAACTGAGAAGTGCACCACTCTCGTTGCCTCGAAGTAAAGTTAGTTGGATTTTAGATCGAGGTGGAACAATAAGACTATTAGATCTCGTAAGATGCGGCGCAACAGGCGTCATTAAAATTGAACGCTCCGACGGATGTAAAACTGGCCCCCCTGCTGACAAGGAATATCCGGTTGAACCGGTTGCAGTGGCTATAATCACAGCATCCGCTCGATACTCGGCAACCAGCGTCCCGTCAATTTCCGCCAGTACCGAAATCGTACTACCTATTGCATCGCGGCCGATGACAATATCATTAAGTGCCGGAAAAGGAGTGCCATAATTGCCTAAGAAACCGTCAATCAAATTTCTTTCAAATAGTAACGCGCGGTCTTCCATGACTTCTCTAAGAGTTTGTTGGATTTCAGACTCGACAACCTCTGCCAAAAAACCAAGTCGGCCCAATCTAATACCAAGCACAGGTATTTTATGTTCCGAAACAAGTTCAAATGCCTTCAGCACGGTGCCATCACCTCCGATACATATCAGAAGATCCGTACCGTGTATTGACTCTGATATTCCTTCTCGAAAAACTTGAGAAAGCGACTGAGGAAGTGGCAATGTCCATGTTTCGACCGCATATTGTTCCAGCCATTTACCTACACCAGCACAAATCTCATTTGCTTCAGATAAATGATCTGGAAAACACAAGCCAATCTTTGAAGGCGCGGGGAATGCCGTGGCTGCAGTGAGCGAATTTTCCAAAGTCATTAGACGATCCTATATTAATTCCTCATACCACTCTATTGGCTCAGTTTTCAGGCTTTAACAATCTTAGAAAAAATTCAATATTTCCAGCTGGCCCTCTAAGAGGAGAACGAACCACTCCCTGCATTCGAAGCCCTAATTCAATAGCACAAATGCCAATTTCTGAAATCGTGCGCGCGTGCACTTTTGAATCTCGAACTACTCCACCTTTTAAAATCTCCGACCGTTTTGCCTCAAACTGAGGTTTTACTAATATAAGCATCTCAGCTCCGGGTCTGGTAGCCTGAAAAACCGCAGGAAGTACCTTCTTGGCTGAAATAAATGATACATCCATTACGGCAATATCTATAATTTTATCAAAATCTGGTAAATTTCGAGCATTCGTGCGTTCAAAAATCGTCACTCTTTTATCGAGGCGTAAACTTGCATGTAATTCGCCATAAGCAACGTCGACTGCCAAAACATGCGCTGCTCCGTTTTGTAGGAGACAGTCAGTAAAACCACCTGTGGATGCACCGATATCAAGGCAAGTTTTACCTTTAACGTCCAAATCTGTCTGTAACAGGACGTGAGCCAATTTATCTCCACCACGTGACACGTAACGAGGTTTTTCAGTAAGCGCTAATTCTGAATCAGACCAAACTCGCGCACTCGGTTGAGCGACCGTCTCACCATTAACCGTCACTTCACGGGCAAGCACAAATGCACGAGCGCGATCTCTCCCAGATACTAATCCTTGCTCTACCAGTAAATGATCAAGTCGAGTTCGTGTTTTTGGTTTGGTTGCTTTCAAAGAAATATCGCAAACTTTAAGCAGATTTGGATTCTTCAAATTCATCCACATCACTTGCCGTCATTAGTAGCGGCCGTTGGCTGTCCAAAACTGTTTCACTAGTTATCACACACGCCTTAATATCTTTACGGCTTGGAATTTCGAACATAGTCTCCATCAGAATTTGCTCAAGAACGGTTCTCAAGCCCCGAGCTCCTGTGCGCTGACCTAATGCTTTCTCAGCGACTGCCGTTAATGCGTCGTCAGTAATTTGAAGTTCAACCCCATCAATTTTAAACATATGTTGGAACTGCTTTAATACAGCATTCTTCGGCTTGGTAAGAATATTAGTCATCATCTCCAAGTCGAGAGGCAATAGAGTGGAAATCACCGGAAGTCGACCTACAAACTCAGGAATCAGTCCATACTGCAAAAGATCGTCATGGGTTACATGTTTTAAGATTTCAGCTTTCTCGATTTCAGTACTCACATCACTTGAATTGATTGTGTCAAATCCAAGAGGTCGGTTTGCTACGCCCCGTCGACGCCCAATCACATCTTCTAGTCCCTCAAAGGCGCCGCCACAAATAAATAATACATTCGACGTATCGAACTGTAGAAACTCCTGATGTGGATGTTTTCGACCACCCTGAGGTGGAACCGACGCAACGACTCCTTCAATAATTTTTAGTAGTGCTTGCTGAACTCCCTCGCCCGACACATCTCTCGTAATCGATGGATTATCGGTTTTACGAGAAACCTTATCTATTTCATCAATATAAATGATTCCTCGTTCCGCACGTGCGATATCAAAATCAGAGGCTTCAAGCAAACGTAGAAGTATATTTTCTACATCCTCACCCACATAGCCCGCTTCAGTCAGGGCGGTTGCATCTGCTATCGAAAAAGGCACTTCTAAAATACGCGCCAGTGTACGAGCAAATTCAGTCTTGCCAGTGCCAGTACCACCAATCAGCAAAATGTTGGACTTATCGAGCTCAATATCGGAATCCCACTTTGCATCCACACGTTTGTAATGGTTGTAAACCGCAACAGCCAACATTTTCTTAGTTTGATCTTGTCCAACTATAAAATCATCCAGTACTGTTACTATTTGTTCTGGTGTCCAAGAAAATTCGGCAGGAACCTCCGTTTCTACAAGAGATTCAACGGCCGGACTTTCCTCTTCATTAATGATGTCTTGGCAAAGCCTGACACACTCATTACATATATATACTGAGCCTGGACCTGCAATAAGTCGACTGACCTGATCCTGATTTTTACCACAAAATGAACAGTGATACTGTGTTCTGCCACGTTTAGTACTAGCGCCTGAAGTCATTAAGTTTAGTCACTTCCTTGGCAGAGTTTATTCTCCACTCTGAAGCTAACGCATATTGGTCAATCTTGTTACCCGGAGGATTAGAAAATTATTCCGAAACTTTCTGCAATAATTCATCTACCAAGCCATATTCCTTAGCTTCATCAGCAGTTAGATAGATATCTCTATCCGTGTCTTGCTTTATCTGATCCATTGGTTGCCCAGTGGCATCAGCAAGAATTTGACGAATTTTCTCATTATTTCGAATGAGCTCTCGAGCCTGAATTTCAACATCAGATGCCTGTCCCGATCCACCACCCAAAGCTTGGTGCATGTGAATCGTCGAATTGGGTAGAGCAAAACGCTTGCCTTTTTCCCCTGCCGACAAAAGAACTGTTCCCATAGAAGCTGTGACACCAACCGCTATTGTGCTCACATCCGCACGAATCAGGTTCATCGTGTCAAATATTGCGAGTCCGGCATAAATCATGCCACCTGGAGAGTTAATATATATCGATATATCGCGATCGGGCTCCTCCCGTTCCAAAAATAAGAGTTGCGCCACAATAGTATTGGCTACTTGATCATCGATGGCGGTTCCTAGGAAAATTATCCGTTCCTTGAGCAAAAGAGAGTAGATATCATACGCACGTTCACCACGAGCAGTTTGCTCAACCACCATAGGAACAATGTTTTGGGGTGTCAGAAAACTTTCAGAGAAATCCTCTAGTCGCGGTCTTTGATAAGTCATACTATTTCCTTTTCGTTTTATTAATGGCCGTCTAATAACTCTAGCTCGGTTCGTTATTCTCGGATACAGCGTCATCCTCGGTCGGAGTGGCTTTACTTCTACGAGAACCTCGACGGGAACCTTTTGGTTTTTCAGTTGACGACTCACTATCGTCGGTCACCTCTTCAGACTCGGCCGTGCAAATCTCTTCAAGCCTCGCAAGTGCATTATCAATGACCTGCTGACTTGCTAACGTTCGTCGGTAATCTGGGGTATCAATCAATTGTCGTGCCTGAGCCTCCAGCCCTTCTTGGCCACTGGTGATCGACTCAATAGCCGCATCAATTTGTTCATCGACCGCCTCAGCATCTACTTCAATTTCTTCAACGGTCGACAGCTCACTGAGAACAAGTTCACGTCTAAGGCTTATTGTGGCATTGTCCTGAAGAGCGGAGCGCACTTCCTCTTCAGTCTGACCGATTGACTCCAGCCATTGTTCCAACCCCTCTTGCGTATGTGATGCATGATTCGACTCGCGATCGATCATCTGATCAATTGCTCTTTCTACGAGAACATTCGGGTACTCAACAGATGCTGTTGCTAGCAATAGATCTAGGATTTCTTCTCGGTAATCATTCTGTATTTTTACGTCGATACTTTCCTGCAACTGCTTCGAAAGACTCACTTCCAACTCAGAAACAGTCGTAATCCCCTCCTCGTCGAGTGAGACGACAAACTCATCATCAAGAGTTGGTAGTGTCTCTTCCTTCACTTCCTTAATAGAAATTGTAAATTTTGCACTTCGCCCTGCTAATGCCTCTGGTAGATCTTCTCCGCTAAGCTCATATTCAATTACTTGTTCCTCTTCACTAACATTTAGGCCAATTAGCTGTTCTGCAAGACCTGGCAGTAACGCCACTTCATTCTCGCGAACAGGGAACTCTGTATCTTCTTCTGCTTGATCAACTGCATCATCTGTTGAGCCCGAATCATTTTCGCGTTCAGGAATCTCCACTCGGAAATCACCTCTAATGTAATCATTCCATTCTACCGAACGATCAACTGGCTCAAGAACCGCAAAACGTCTCTGAACATTCAAAACAGCCTCTGCGATCTGATCTTCGCTGACAGTCATTTCCTGCTTAGGAGCACGTAGAGCCTCATAGTCACCTAGATCTACCGTTGGAGTAATTGGCATCTTTGCCACTATCACTAAGGGATCTCGAGATTTTAGGTCCACATCTTCGGCCGGACCGACAATATCAATTCCTTCTTCTTTGACCGCTTCTTCAACAACGAGAGGTAATAGTTCGTCTATTGCGGTGGCAAACACCTGTTCTTCACCAACAAACGCCTCAACCGCCCTACGCGGAGCTTTACCCGGTCTAAATCCTTTAATTTTTACCTGTTGCGAAATTTTTCGAACAGCTTTCTCCATTGATTTCTCAACTCGTTCAGGTTCAACTTCAATTTCTAATGAGACTAAAGAGTCCGGCAAGCGTTCAGAAGTTATTGCTGTCATTACTATTCCTCAAGTCTTTCACCAGTCAAAATAAATCCGTCTCTATCGAGACGGTTATTGATCCTATCACAGCATTCAGTCAACGAATCAATCACCTCGATAAGCATCATTTATTGCGTCGCCCAAGAGAACGAAACAAAAAAGCAAAAGTGTCACGACCGCCCCTGGAACTAGTAGTAGATGAGGATATGCCCTAACTGTACGCGCACCACTTCCCTCAAACAACAATGACCCAAATGAAGGCATCGGTGGCTGTACGCCCACCCCCACCCACGTCAAAACGAGTTCACTTCCTGCAATTCCCGCAAGAGCCGAGGAAACACCCAAAATAATCAAAAAAGCTACATTTGGGAAGATATGGCGGCTCAAAATCCTAGCGGGAGTGGCTCCTAAAGCCGCGGCCGCGGTTACGTAATCCATCTCTCTAATGCTCAAGACCTGCGCTCTTACAATCCGCATAGATCCTACCCAAAAAAATAATGAGAGGGTTCCAAACACTAGAAAATAAGAGTACGCCCCTGTAGATATCAAACCATCAATTCCAGACCAATCTTCAAACTTTCTTATTTGAATTCTGAGACGCTCATCGAGAGTCGCGTTAATCAGGATCATCATAAGTAATGCAGGCAGACTCGATAAAATTTCTCCGATTCGCGATATCAATACGTCCGTCCATCTACCAAAAAAGCCAGCCAAGAGTCCGAGAATCGGTCCCAGCAAAAGTCCACCAGTAAGCACGGTAATCGCTGTGATTATTACGGTTGTCCGTATCGAGTAAATTGTACGCGTGAGCAAGTCACGGCCGAGCCGGTCAGTACCTAGAAGATGTCCCTCTGAACCAGGAGAAAGTAATGCCGACGTAAGGTCTGTTTGACGATAATCATAGGGTGATAAAAACGGCGCTAAAAT
>Ga0114933_10003433_pt1 | contig 15446 bp, 13 predicted proteins | sample 4SBtaG_FD_89691 | JGI IMG/M metagenome (GOLD analysis project Ga0114933, IMG submission 89691) | Deep subsurface microbial communities from Kolumbo volcano to uncover new lineages of life (NeLLi) - 4SBTROV12_W25 metaG | ecosystem: Environmental > Aquatic > Marine > Volcanic | place: Kolumbo... | reverse complement strand
CAGCTAAATAAAAATAAACTTAATACAGTTAAACTTAAAATTTTTTTCATTCTTATTTATATTTTAAAAGTTTTTTTATTTTTTTTCATCTTCGGTGGGCTGTTCTTCTTGAGGTTCAGATTTAACTTCCTCTTCGCTTTGCTGTCCTTCTTGAGGTTCAGATTTAACTTCCTCTTCGCTTTGTTGTTCTTCTTGAGGTTCAGCTACGACTTCTTTTCTAAAATCTCTTCTAGGAACATCAGGTGTTCTAGTTGCACTTCTTGATGACAAATTATCTCGTTGTCTAAAATAAAAATATGCACCTATCGAAATAACTAATATTGAACCAAATATATATAAAGCTAAACTTAAATAATTTATTCCCGAATCTTTCGAGCTGTCTATTTCTTTACTTTCTTCCTGTGCTTTCGCTTCCGCTTCCGCTTTCGCTTTCGCTTCCGCCTGAGCCTGTGCTTCCGCTTCTGCTTTAGCTTCCGCTTCCGCCTGAGCCTGTGCTTGTGCTTCCGCTTCTGCTTTAGCTTTAGCTTCCGCTTCTGCCTGAGCTTGTGCTTCAGCTTTAACCTCTTCCTCAGTTGGTTTCGTTTCTGAAGATTCCTTTACTATTATCTCTGTTTTTTTATTTCCTTCACTAACTTTAGGTTCAGTATTGAAAACTCCAGTTGCCAAAATAACTGAGACCACTGCAATAATTAAAAGATTCATAATTCACTATCTTATCACAAGGTCACTCATAATTTTCCTCAAATTTCTGTATTTTGCGATCACGACTTTGTTGATAAGTAATGATTCTAGAGACTGTATTTAGAGTACCTGGCAACAGAACGCCCCTTCTAAAGACTCAAAACTCCCGTTAAACAATAATTTTTAAAAAAGTATGCACATCGGACTAGCTGAATAAGCAACCTCGCTGATCATTAAACTAAAAAAAATTATAACAACTAATTTTTTCATTGGACACAGCTTAACCTGTAAGAACGTAGGACTCAATACGGACTTACCCAGCAAAGAAATGAGGCCTTCTAGTTGTATTAGAGTTGTTGTATAACGTTAAAATATGAAAAAAATTTTAAGTTTAACTGTATTAAGTTTATTTTTATTTAGCTGTGTTTCTCCTAAAGTAATAAATGTCATTGGGCCAAATGACAACAAATTAAGTTGTGAAGAGTTAAGTCAAGAAATTGCAATTGCAAATCGATATGCAGATGAAGCTCAAGAAGCTAAAAAAATGGATAAGCCTCACAATATCGGTGCAATATTATTTTTTTTACCAGGGATGGGAATATCTATGAAAAATATTGATGAAGCAACTATTGCAGCTAAAGACCGAGCTTTACATCTTAACAAACTTAAAGAAAAGAAAAATTGTTAGTATTTAAAAAATATATTTATCTGCTAAATATATTAGCAAACCAACAGCAATTCCAACTAATATCCAATAATAATTTTCTTTCATCAGGCTACAAATTTATTTAGATCAGGTTTAAAATAATTAGGTCCTTTCATAACTTTGCCTTTTTCGTTATAAATTGGTTTACCATCTGTACCTAATTTGCTCATATTTGAATTTTGCACTTCCTCAAAACATTTGTCTAAATTAATACCAAATGCATGACCGGCCCCATAAGTAACATAAAGAATATCAGTCAAAGCATCAGCAACTTCTTTTATATCTTTTTTTTCAATAGCTTCTTGAAATTCAGATAATTCTTCTTTGATTAAATCTATTCTTAAATTTACTATTTTTTCACTAGGAAATTCAGCTTTATTCTTCACTTGTTGACCAAAAGTTTGCATGAATTTCTTTACACTCTCAAAGTTTGTCATATTTTCTCCATATAAATTTTATAATATAAGTGTATTATATCAATGAATCAGCAATGAAACATAGAATAGAATTTGATAGCATTGGAAAAATTAAAGTACCTGGTGATAAGTATTGGGGAGCTTCCACAGAAAGGTCGAATAAATATTTTAATATTGGAGATTTTTTAGTAAGACCAATAGTAATTCATTCAATTGCGATAATTAAAAAAGCAGCTGCTATAGTCAATTCAAAGAATAAAGACCTCGATAAAAAATTAAGTAAGTTTATCATAAGAGCTTCGGACGAAGTTATAAAAGGAAAATTAGATAATCATTTCCCTTTAAAAGTTTGGCAAACTGGTTCGGGGACTCAAACAAATATGAATGTAAATGAAGTTATTGGTAACAGGGCTATTCAAATGATAGGTGGGAAAATGGGAACTAAAAAACCTATCCACCCTAATGATCACGTAAATAAATCTCAATCTACAAACGATGTTTTCCCCACAGCGATGCATATTTCAATAGCATTAAAAACAAAAGAAAAACTTTTACCCTCATTAAAATTACTTGAAAAAGAACTTTCAAAAAAAATTTCTCAATTTAAAAAAATTGTGAAAGTTGGTAGAACCCACTTACAAGACGCTACTCCGATAACACTCGGTCAAGAATTTTCAGGATATCATGCTCAATTAAAAAAATGTATCGAAAGAATTGAAAAAGCACTAAGTGAGATTTACTTTCTAGCTCAAGGTGGTACTGCTGTTGGTACAGGACTTAATACTAGAAAAAACTTTGATAAGAAAATTGTAAGAGAAATAAGTAAAATTACTAAATTGCCTTTTAAAGTGGCTCCTAATAAGTTTGCCGCTTTAGCTGCACATGACTCAATTGTTAACTTTTCAGGAACTCTTAACACTACAGCAGTATGTCTAATGAAAATAGCTAATGATATTAGATTTTTAGGTTCTGGTCCTAGAGCGGGTTATGGAGAGTTAATTTTACCTTCTAATGAACCGGGGTCTTCGATTATGCCTGGAAAAATAAACCCAACTCAGTCAGAAGCTGTAACAATGGTTTGTGTAAAGGTCATTGGAAATCATAACGGTATAACGATGGCCGGTTCCCATGGTCATTTTGAATTAAATGTATTTAAACCTCTAATCGCTCACAATATTTTACAATCAATTGAAATAATGGCGGACTCATCTAAAACTTTCGCATTGTATTGTGTAAAAGGTATTAAAGCTGACAAAAAAAGAATAAAGCATTTATTGGATAACTCTCTTATGCTGGTGACGGCCTTGACGCCTAAAATTGGTTATGATCAGGCTGCTAAGATAGCAAAAAATGCTCATAAAAATCACACAACTTTAAAGGAAGAGGTTTTAAAACTCGGGATTTTTAGTGAAAAGGAATATGATAAATTAATGAAGCCAATTTTAATGACAAAGCCAAAGTAACATTATTCTTTAATTCTTTTTTTTCAAAATTTTATTAACATTTTTTTTTATTCTAATTGGTGTATAAAAGTAAATTTAATGGCATGGATATCACTTTTAAATTATTAGAAAAGCTCAATAAAGAGCAAAAGGAAGCAGTTTTAAATACTGAGGGTCCAAATCTTATAGTGGCAGGAGCTGGGTCAGGTAAAACAAGAGTCTTAACAACTAAATTAGCGTATATTATTAGTAAAAAAAAAGCTTGGCCTAATCAAATACTCTGTGTGACTTTTACTAACAAAGCTGCAAGGGAGATGCAAAACAGAGTTTTGAATTTTATAAAAGGACAGTCAAGTGCAGTCCCATGGTTGGGAACTTTCCATTCAATTAGTGTAAAATTTCTAAGACGCCACGCAGAAGCATTGGGTTTTAAAAGTAACTTTACAATTCTAGATACTGATGATCAAAAAAAATTGGTAAAAAAAATTTGCGAGGCAGAAAACATAGATGCCAAAAAAATATCGCCACAATTCATTTTAGCTTATATAGATAGGTGGAAAAATAAAGGTTTATTGCCAGAAGATGTAAAATTAAAAAAGACGTACAAATTGGAAAATACGATTTTAAAAGTTTACGATATTTATCAAAAAAAAACTAAAGATTTGAACGCTTTAGATTTTGGTGATTTGATATTATATTGCGTAAAGCTTTTTGAAAATCACCCTGATATTAAAGAAATATATAATAAAAATTTTAAATATATTTTAGTTGATGAATTTCAAGATACAAATTTCATTCAAAATAAATGGCTTAACTTGTTAGTGAATAAAGATCGAAATATTTGCTGCGTTGGTGATGATGACCAGTCCATTTACAGTTGGAGAGGTGCAGAAATAAAAAATTTTTTGACCTTTGATAAATTGTATCCTGATTGCAAAATTTATAAATTAGAACAAAATTATAGATCGACGAAAAATATACTAGATACTGCTTCAGTATTAATTTCCAATAATAGCAACAGAGTAGGAAAAAAACTTTGGTCTTCAGGTGATGATGGTGAACTAGTTAAACTTAATTGTTACAGGGATGGCAAAGATGAGGCGGGAGGAATAAGTGATATTATTGAGTCAAAAATAAAGAAAGAATTTTCACTTAATAACATGTGTATTTTAGTTAGGGCAATTTATCAAACAAGGGAGTTTGAAGAAAGATTTTTAAAAATAGGAATAGGATATAGGGTTTTAGGTGGCATAAAATTTTATGAAAGAGCAGAAATAAAAGATGCAATTTCTTATTTGAGAATAGTTAACCAAAAACAAGATGACCTGGCTTTAGAAAGAGCTATTGGAACTCCAAAAAAAGGTATAGGCGAAAGCACAATTAACCAAATTTATAGTTTCTCCAAAAAAGAAAATTTATGTATGGAGGACTCAATTATTAAAATTATCCAACAAGATCAGTTTAAACCAAAACAAAAAAATTCTCTTAGTATTTTAATGAATATGCTTCAAAAATGGAGGCAAGATTCTAAAAAAATGAAACACTATGATTTGTTAAAATTAATTCTCGATGAATCGGGTTATTCTTCAACTTTAAAAAACAAAAAAGATTTAGAAAATGAAAACAGATTAGAAAATTTAAAAGAATTACTTAGAGCTATGCAAGATTATGACAATTTACAAAGTTTTCTTGAACATGTTGCTCTAGCTACATCTATAGATCAAGAATGGGAAGGAGAAAAAATTAATTTAATGACTATGCATGCGGCTAAAGGATTAGAATTTGATATTGTATTTTTACCAGGTTGGGAAGAAGGTTTATTTCCACACCAAAAATCTCTTGAAGAAAAAGGCGATTTTGCTTTAGAAGAAGAAAGAAGACTAGCTTATGTGGGAATTACAAGAGCAAAAAAAGAGGCCTACTTATCATTTGCTCTAAGGAGAGCCTATCATGGAGATTGGATGGATACCTTACCATCTAGATTTATAAGTGAATTACCAGACAGTAGTGTTCAAAAAAATGAAAGTAATTTAAATAATGATGATAATGATTTTGAGTTTAATCAAGATAATACTATTGATTTTGATGATGAGTTTAGGAGTCCAGGCTGGGAGAGACTTAAAAAAAATAAAATGTTAAAATGGAAAAAATAAATAAAATAAGAAGTTTTTTTTCTAATTATAAACTAGATGGTTATCTCATTCCCAAAAATGACGAATTTTTTGGAGAGTATGTTCCTGAAGACAAAGATAATCTTAAATTTATTACAAATTTTTCAGGTTCTTTTGGTTTTACAATTATTTTAAAAAAAGAAAATTTTTTATTTGTAGATGGAAGATATACCACTCAAGCAGAGATCCAATCAGGTAAAAATTTTAAGATCATTACGATTCCTAAAAAATTGCCATATCAAGTTTTTCCAAAAAAGTTTTTAAGAATTGGTTTTGATCCCAAATTACATACTGAATCTTTTTTCAAAAGATTTTTTATTTATTCAAAATGTATGTTAGTTCCTATTAATATAAATTTTGTTAATGCTATAAAACCCAAAAAAAAAATGTTTAAAATTAATAAATTTTTTACTCTAAATAAAATTCATACTGGTTTATCTGCTGGAAAAAAGATTAATCATTTGACGTCTTACCTTAAAAAGGAAAAAATTGATTTACAATTAATAACTTCAGTAGAAAATATATCCTGGCTTCTTAATATAAGGGGTAAAGACTCTGAATATGCTCCAACTAATAATTGTTTTTTACTATTAGACAAAAATAAAAAGATTAATCTTTTTGTAGAACCATTAAAAATTAATAATCAATTTAAAAGCAAATTTAAGAATATCAAGTTCAATAATATCAATAATCTTAAATATTTTTTATCTAAAATTAACAAAAAAACAATTCAAATAGATAGCAATACTTGTTCCATATTTTTAAAGAATATTTTAAATAAAAAAAATAAAATTATTGAAAAAAAGGATTTAATATATGCTCTAAAAGCAGCTAAAACAAATGTTGAAATATTAAATACAAAAAAAGCTCACATAACCGATGGGGCAGCTTTAACTAAATTTTTGTTCTGGGTCAAAAGAAATTATTTAAAAAAAAAAATTACTGAACTATCTGCAGAAAATAAACTATATAGTTTTAGAAAAAAAAATAAGAATTTTAAATCATTAAGTTTTCCAACTATATCAGGAACAAGGTCTAATGGCGCTATTATCCATTACAGAGCAACCAAAAAAACAAATAAAATACTTAGAAAGGGAGATATTTACTTAGTTGACTCTGGCGGCCAGTATAATTATGGAACTACTGATGTAACAAGAACTATATCTTTGAACAATAACAATAAAAAAATCAAAAGTATTTTTACTAGAGTTCTTAAGGGGCATATAGCAGTAGCATCATTTAATTTAAAAAAAAATACTAAAGGAGATGAGATTGATAAAGTTGCTAGAAAACCTTTAAAACAAATAAATTTAGATTATGCCCATGGAACTGGGCATGGTGTTGGTTATTTTCTTAATGTACATGAAGGACCACAAGGTATCTCTAAACGCAACAAAATTAAGTTCGTAAAAGGAATGATCGTTTCTAATGAGCCAGGTTTTTATAAAAAAGGTAAATTTGGAATAAGAATTGAAAACTTAATTTATGTTAAAAAAAATAATAATAAATTAAAATTTGAAAATCTAACTTTAGCTCCGATCGATAAAAATCTTATTGATAAAAGTTTATTGAGTCATAAAGAAGTATTATGGATTAATGATTATCATAAGAAAGTGTTTAATAGTTTAAAAAAATTTATGGATAAATCTGATTTAAAAGACCTCAAAAAAGATTGTTCATTTATTTAGTAACTTATACCACTCCTCCTCATATATTATTTTTATATTTAAAGACTCTGCTTTTTCAATTTTTGATTTAGTTGGCTTAGAATCTCCAACTACAAAAAAATTTAGTTTTTTTGTTACTGATGCAAGAACCTTTCCTCCCTTTTCTTCAGTAATAGACTTTGCTTCAGACCTACTCATCTTTTTAAATCCGCCAGTGAACATTAAATTTTTATTACTAAAAACTCCTTTATTTTGATTGTTTTTGAAATCTTTAATTTTTAACGTTTCAATTAAATTTTGAGCAATGTGAATATTTTTTTTATCGGAAAAAAAATTTTCCAAAGAGTTTATTTGAGTTTCTCCTATTCCATCTAAATCTTTTAAATTTTCTAAAATTTCTTGTCTATCTTTCAAATTAAACATTAATGAAAATTTTTTGCTTGTTACAAAAAAATTAGCCAATGTTTTGGCATTTTCTTGTCCAATATGTCTTATACCGATTGCATATATAAAACGATTAAGTGAAATATTTTTCGCCTTAAATATTGCTTCAGAAAGATTTTTAATAGATAAATCACCCCAACCTTCAAGTTTTTTAATCTTATTATAATCTAGAAAGAATATATCCTTGGGTTCACGCAACAAATTTAGATTCCAAAAATTATCTACCACTTTTTTGCCCAAACCTTCAATGTTAAAAGCATCTTTAGAAACTAGGTGTTTTAATTTTTCTCTTGCAGTATAATTGCACCCATATCCTTTGACACATCTTCTAACAGCATCAAGTTTGTTTGTAGATAAATTAATTTCTTTTTTTGTTTTAGCTCCACATAAACATTTTTCTGGAAATATAAATTTCTTACTATTTTTTTTTCTTTTAGATTTATCTACTGATACTACTTGAGGAATTACGTCTCCTGCTCTTTGAATAGTTATTGTATCACCCACTCTAATATCTTTTCTTTTTATTTCATCTTCATTGTGAAGCGTAGCATTTGAAACAACTACTCCTCCAACAGTAACAGGCTCGACTTTAGCAACTGGAGTTATGGCTCCAGTTCTGCCTACTTGTATCTGTATATCTTTAATTAATGTTGTAGATTTTTCAGAAGAAAATTTATAAGCGGTTGCCCATCTAGGAGATGTTGAAGTATTTCCTAGTCTATTTTGATAATTTAAGTCGTTAACCTTAAAAACTATTCCATCAATGTCGTAATCAAGTTTTGACCTAATTTGTTCAATGTATTCATGATATTTTTCAATTTCTAAAATTCCTTTTACAACTTTATTATTTGAATTTACATTAAATCCCCATAAACTTAACTGATTTAGAAATTCTGATTGTTTTTTAAAAATTTTTGAATTTAAGTAACCAAAACCATAAGCAAAGTATTTTAATGGAATTTTAGCAGTCTCCTTGGAGTTCTTTTGCCTTAAAGATCCACCTGCTGCATTTCTGGGGTTAGCGAATTTTTTTTTTATACTTTCAAAATCTTTTTTTCCAATGTAAACCTCACCTCGTATTTCAATAATTTTTGGAATATTTGCTCCAGTAATTTTTTTTGGTATTTCTTTAATTGTTTTTAAATTATTAAGAATATCTTCTCCGATAATCCCATCTCCTCTTGAAAGACCTTTTGCTAATATGCCATTTTCATAAGTTAGGGAAGCTGAAATTCCATCTATTTTTAATTCTGAAGACAATTCTAATTCTTGATTAATACTCAAAAAATTATTTACTTTAGATAAAAAGTCTTCCATTCCACTTTTATTAAAAACATTTGAGAGAGAAAGCATAGTTTTGGAATGTTTTATTTTTTTAAATTTATTAAGCGGTGTAGACCCAACAAGATTAGAAAAAACCTTTAATTTATCTAAAAATGGAAATTTTTCTTTTATAATTAAAACTTCTTTTTTTAATTCATCAAAGTTTGCATCAGAAATTTCAGGTGAATCAAGATTGAAATATAAATTATTGTGATACTTTATTTTCTCAATTTTATATTTAAATTCTGAAATAATTTTAGTCTTTTCTTTTTTATCCATTTCTATTCTAGAATTCTTTTTATAGTTCTTTTAATCAAGCCTAATTCTTTCTTTTTATCTGCTTCTGGGGTTTTTATTTTATATTCTTTATTTAATATTTTGTATGATTGTTCATACCATCTGCTTGAGTTATAATTATATCCAAGTAATGCAGCAGTTTTCTGAGCTTCGTCTTCAAGACCAATTTCAAAATAAACTTCAACTAATCTATGCAAAGCCTCTTCAACAAAAATTGTTTTTTCGTAATTTTTAGTTATGTTTTGCAATCTATTAATTGCAGGAATCCATTTTTTTGTTTTAATATAATATTTAGCCACAAATAATTCTTTTGCAGCCAACTGATTATTAATTAAATCTAATTTAAATCTTAAGTCTAAAGAATATTCACTATCTGGATAAGATTTAAAAAATTCATTTATTTTACTTTTAGTTTGAATTAAAGGAGCAATATCCTTTTTTTCATCAGTAATCTGTTCATAATTTGCTAAAATTAAAAGATAATTAGCATAAGGAATATATTCATTAGCAGGATATTTAGAAATAAATAAATTTAAAGTGGACTGCATTTCACCATAAAAATTAATTAAATAATGACAATATGCAGACATTATTAAACTTTTTGCGGCATCTTCAATAACAGGAATTAAAGTTTCTGCTTCTTTAAATTTATTTGCTGCAAAAAAGAAGTCACCCTCATTCATTGCTTCTACTGCAATGTTATAAGTCTCGTAAGACTTTTTAGATAAATCAGGTACTGAAACAATTTTATCTTTTTTTGAACAGCTGAAAACTATTATTGAGATACATAATATTTTTAAAATTTTTGAGCTCATATAATATTTTTATAAAATATACTAACGAGCTGAAGTTATAAAGTATTGTTTATGCGTTAACAGCAATTTTATTTTGATTAATACTGTTAGCTTTTCTTAGGATTTCGGTTTTATTGAGGTCAAGTATTGTAAATTTATTTTTATTTATAAACATTTTTCTTAAAAAAGAATTACTTAATTGATGTCCTCCATGAATACATCTTACTTTGCCTAAAATTCTATAACCGGATAATAAAAAATCTCCTACTAAATCAAGAATTTTATGATTTACAAACTCTTTGTTATTTCTTAATCCATCTTGATTCATTATTTCATTTTCTTTAACAACAATCGCATTATCTAAAGAGCCACCTTTGGCTAAACCTTTGTCTTTAATTTTTTCTATATCCTCAAATAAACAAAAAGTTCTAGATTGATAAATTTCTTTTAGTGATTCTTTGTCTTCAAAAAGAACTCGATTTTTTTGTTTGCCAATAATTTTATTTTTATAATCTAGCTGAAATTCTACTTCTAAACCTGAGTTGTTAGGCTCAATTGATATGCTTTTCTCATTATCAATTAGCTCAATGCTTTCTGTTACTTTTAAAAACTTTCTAAATTTCTCTAATTTTTTTGTTCCAACCTTGTTTAAAATTTCTACAAACTCTTTTGAAGAGCCATCCATGATTGGTATTTCTTTATTATTAATTTCAACAACAACGTTATCTATCCCAACAATGTATAAAGCAGCCAACAAATGTTCTACAGTTGAAACGGTAATTCCATTTTTGTTTTCAAGAGTTGTACATAACCTAGCTGAGGTTACATTCTCGTATGTTGCTTTAATAGTGTTATTGTTCTTTATGTCTGTTCTTTTAAAAATTATACCTGTATCTGCATCTGCAGGAAGCAGTTTAACAGTGGAGTTTACTCCTGAATGAAGCCCTAAGCCCTTAAAAGACGTGGGACTTAATATTGTTTTTTGATACGTATCTTGCATACGAAGAAGTTATATAGTTTTCGTTAATAAAATTAAGACAACAAATGTTTCAAAAAACTACAGTTGGGCTTAATTGAATAAAGATGAAAAAATCCTTGCTATAATTGATTTTTTAGATTGTATAATAGGTATAGCTTCTTTATCCCACCCTTTGCTTACAACCTCTAAACAAATTGAGTGATTTATAAGATGTTCATTATGGTTTTTTTTACCTACTAATTCAACTTTTTCACTCAAGACTGATTTCTTAAAAGTTTGTTTAAGAGAGTCAAATACAACCTGGTCCTCTATCTCAAGAAATATTGGCATTCGTTTTTTATAAGCTACATTAATATTTTTATTAAAAATGATATCTGAAATTTCAGAGATTCTTGCATCAATTATATTGAAGATATGAGGATAGCTTATTTTTCTAAAATTTAGATTTTTAAAATATTTTTTATCTAGATGCTTCTCTTCATTTCTTTTATCTATATAATTATCAAAAATATTTTCTTTTAGAATATCAATAACTGTTTCAATACTTAACGAACATACTTTTGAAACATCTTTAAAAATTATATCTGAACCAAAATTAAATAATTGAGTAAAAATTAATGATGAGTTTTCGAATAAAAGTAATTTTATCTTATTTTTTTTAATAGAGATTTTTAGAAATGATTTATTTTCTCTCTTCTTTTTTATAATTTCTATTCCTTCTGTAAAACTCTTAAGAATTACTCTTTTCAATTTTATGTTGCACTTTCTTAATAACGAAATTAAATTTTTATGATCATATTTATCGATTAAAATAAAACTTAAATTATGAGTATAAAATTCTCCAAATAAACCGATTGGTAAATTTTCGATTTCGTTTCCATCTAAATTAAATTTAGAATTAAAGATATGAATAATTGTTTTATCTCTTTCATTTTCAGATATTAGTCCTTTTAAACTATTTAAAATAAATGAGATATTTTCTTTAGTAATTTGAGATCCATTTAATTTTTTATACCCACTTACATTAATACAAAAATGATTATCATGATCTAACAATAGGTTTGCATTGTTAAAGCTCCGGTCAAATTTTTTTTCAATTTTTATCAGATTTTCTATAATTATTTTAGATGCAGTTTCAAAATTACTAATTTTTCCATTTTCAATAAATGTGGTGTTAACTATTTCAGTATGTAAAATCTGATGATTTAATTCAGCGTCAAACTCAACTACTGAGAACAATATTTTGCTGTTATTAAATTCTATTAATAGATCTTTCATTTCTAAATTCTAATTTAAAATTAATTGGTCCTTAACTCTATAATCAAATATTTCATAATTCGCAAAGTTTTCATCTTTTTGAATCTTGATAAATTCTTTAATACTAATTTCATAATTTTTAGCTGGAAGTTTAATGGTTTTATCGTTAATAAGTTTTAAATCCCAGCGACCAATTTCAAAGAAATAATAAGCTGCAACATTTTTAGTGTCAAAATTTAAATTTTTAAGAATTTTAAATAGTGTAAAAAATTCCTTATAGTTGCCAAAAACAAAAGGAAGTTTTATTAAATCAAAATTTTCATTAAAATTTATTACTTCACCACCCTTCGTTATTATAAATTTTTTTTTTTCTTTAATAAGCACTGCTATAGGTTTTTTTTCAATTAATCTAATTTTTAAGGTATTAGGGTAGATTTTTTTAACGTTAAAATCTTTGATTACATCAAATTCTTTTTTCAAATATTTGAGATCTTTCTTGTTCAATAATAATAAATTTTTTCCCCTAACATTTTCTAATTTTTGAGCAATTAAATTTTCATTTATCATAGGACTATCGTTTACAATGATTTTTTTTATAGGAAATAATATTGAACTATTATTTTCGTTTGAAAAATTATAGGAGGTGAATGTTAAAAAAAATAAAATTAAACTTAATTTTAATACTTTTTTATTCATTTATTAATATCTGCATCTAAAATTATTTTTTTAATCAGCTGTGTAAAAGTAATGTTGTTGTATCTGGCTATCTCAGGAACTAATGATAAATTTGTCATACCAGGTTGGGTGTTTATTTCTAATAAGTAAAACATGTTTTTAAAAAATTTAAAATCAGATCTAGTGACACCTCTGCAATTCATTATCTTGTGAGTTTTTTTAGCGATAGATAGCACTTCATTATATTTTTTCTTACTAATATTCGCTGGCATTATATGTTGAGTTTTTGCTGACTTTGTATACTTTGCTTTATAGTCATAAAAATTTCTTTTAGGCTTTAACTCAATAGCTCCTAGTGGCTGACTATTCATAACTGCAACTTGAATTTCTTGACCACCAATATATTTTTCAAAAATTAATCTTTCATATCTTTTAATTAATTTATTGGTATTTTGTAAAAGCTCTCTTAAATTTTTACATATTTTAACTCCAATACTTGAACCTTCATTTACAGGCTTAATTACAATAGGAAATATAAAATTTTTTTTTTTGATAAGCGTTTTAATTTTTTTTTCTGAATAATCCTTATTGCTTATAAAGAAATATTGTGGAGTTTTTATTTTATTTTTTTTAAATATTTCTTTAGATATAATCTTATCCATTGCATTCATTGACGATACCACGCCAGAATGCGTATAGGGAATTCTTAAATACTCAAAGTAACTCTGAGCAATTCCATCTTCTCCTTCTTTTCCATGTAATGCATTAAATATTAAGTCTACTTTCGTAAAATCTATTAAATTAAAATATTTTTTTTGAGGATCAAATTTTGTAACATGAAAACCCAATTTTTTAAGTGCCAGATAGCAGGCTTTTCCAGTATCTAGACTTACATCGCGTTCTTTTGAATTACCTCCTAAAATTAGTAAAACTCTTTTTTTAAATTTCTTCATAATTACTTTTCACCTTTTATCTTAATTTCTAACTCAAGATTAATACCCGTTGTATCTAAAACTTTTTGTTTTACTTTATTAACTAATTCTTCAATATCTCTAGATGAAGCTGACCCTTCATTTATAAAAAAATTACAATGTTTAGAAGAAATTCTAGCTTCGCCAACAAACAAATCTTCACAATTCGATTCTTTTATCAACTGCCAGGCTTTTTTATTTGGAGGATTCTTAAAAGTGCTTCCACAAGTTTTAACATTGCTAGGTTGAGTTAATTTTTTTTTATTAATAAATTCAGTTTGTTTTTTTGTTATTGTATTTTTATCTTTTTTTATCCCTTTAAATTTTGCGGATAATATTATGTAGTTTTTAGGTATGGTGCTCCCTCTATAAAAAAAATTTATATCGTCCTTAATTAATACTTTTTCGTTTCCATTTAAGTCAACTATGTTACATGATATAAATATTTCTGATATTTGTTCATTATAACATCCGCTATTCATTATTAAGGCACCTCCTATCGATCCCGGAATACATGATAAAAATTCAAACCCCCCTAAAGATTTTTCTTTAGCGAAATCAGCGAGTTTTCTATCAAGTGTTGAGGCTCCAACCTCTATTATTTCATCGTCAATTAAATTTACGAAAGAGAATTTAGAACTTAGTTTAATTGTAATTCCTTTTACCCCGCCATCTCTAATCAGAGTATTAGAACCAGCCCCGATTATAAAAACATCGTTTTGATTTGGTTTCATGGTTTTGAGAAAATTTATTAATTCATTTTTTGACTCAGGTCTAAAAAATAATTCAGCGTTCCCTCCAAGATTAAACCAGCTATATTTTGATAGATTTTCGTTAGAAATTAATTTTTCTTTAAATTTTTTTTTAATTTCATCTATGTTATTCATATTAAATCTTTTTTTAAATTTCTCATCCAATCTGATATTGATCCTGCACCCATACCAATTACTGTATTGTTAAATAAAAGATTTTTTCTCAAATAATTAGATAATTCTCTTTCATTTCTTACATTAATCACTTGAACTTTTGAATTATCTGAAATTAGTTTCGAAAAATTAAACTGGTTATAGTTTTTGTCTTTGTTTTCTCCCGCAGAATAAACTGGACACAGTATTACTAAGTCGGATTTTTTGAACGATTTAGCAAAATCAAGCTTCAAGCTATTAATTCTAGAATATCTATGAGGTTGAAAAATTGAGATAATTCTTTTCTTATTTGATAGTTTGCTTACTCCATTCAAAACTGCTGAAATTTCTGTCGGGTGATGAGCGTAATCATCAAAAAACTCATTTGAATTTTGAGTAAATATTTTTGTCATTCTTCTTTGTACTCCAGTAAAATTACTTAAAGCTTTTTTTATAATATTTATTTTAATACCAAGATTTAAGCATATTGAAATTGCTGCAGTGGCATTTTGTACATTATGATCACCAATTAGATTTACAAAAATATTTGTGACTGTCTTTTTTTTTCCATTGAAATTTTTAATAATTAAATCAAATTTTGTTCTATCTTGAAAATATTTTATCTTTATAATCTGATAATCAGCTTTTTTGTTTAATCCGTAAGTCAACAAGTTTTTTGTTGTTGTTTTTTTTATAATTTTTTTAACATTTAAATTAT
>Ga0114933_10003431_pt1 | contig 15452 bp, 12 predicted proteins | sample 4SBtaG_FD_89691 | JGI IMG/M metagenome (GOLD analysis project Ga0114933, IMG submission 89691) | Deep subsurface microbial communities from Kolumbo volcano to uncover new lineages of life (NeLLi) - 4SBTROV12_W25 metaG | ecosystem: Environmental > Aquatic > Marine > Volcanic | place: Kolumbo... | reverse complement strand
ATGTATGGACCTAAAGGAATTGGTGCTCTGTATGTTAGAGGTGTGAAACCTAGAGTAAAGCCTGACGGATTATTTTATGGTGGGGGCCAGGAAAGAAACATTCGTTCAGGGACGCTAAACGTATCTGGAATTGTAGGATTCGGTAAGGCAATGGAGATTTCTCAAAAAGAGATGGATTCAGAAACCAAACGATTCTTAGAATGGAATAAAATGATGTTAACAGAATTTGAGAAAATTGGTGGGAAACTAAATGGACATCCTACTAAACGATTATCACATAATCTGAATATTTATTTTCCAGGAATAGAAAGCAAGGCAATCATTAATTCAGTATCAAAAGAAATTGCAATTTCTGCAGGCTCTGCATGCACTACTCAAGTTGTGGAACCATCTCATGTTTTGTTAGCATTGGGATTAGATGAAGATACAACTCATTATGCAATTAGAATTGGAATGGGGCGATTCAATGAAATAAATGAAATCACATTTGTAATTAAAAAAATTATCAATACTTGTAATATATTAAATAAAATTCAGACAAGTTACACTGATTAAATTTTTGAAGGTTCTAATTCTGGAATTTTCCAATACTCAATCGCTAATCTTCCATATTCATTTTCTCGTTGATTCATCGATAGTTCATTCAGTTTTGGAGGATTATTTATAAAATCTTCATTGTATTTTTTATAAATTTTCTTCTTGGTTTCAATATATGCATCTTTTAATTTTGAATTATCTTCAGCAGTAAGTAGAGTCCAATTCCCCCATCTGTTAATAAATTTCCCAATATCTTTGTTTACATTTTTGTTATCTTTCAAAAATTTAATCCAATTTTCTGCATCTCTATTAATGTTAATTTTTTCTTGTAATGTGATTTCTTCATTTGCTAATTTTATTTTTTTTTCTTGTTTTGCTTTTAGATTATTTACAATTTTCTTGATTTCAATTTTTCTTTTAATAATTTTTTCTTCTTTTTTCTTAATACTTATTTTGTTATTTTTAATCCTTTTTTTGATTTTATCGTCATCGGATAAAGATTGGGGAATAATATGTTCCCAAGTATAATCAGGAATTTTTGAAGATAATGTTAATTCTTCTTGTCTTTTAGAAAAGATTTGAGTAAGAATGTATTTGATCACTTCTGAGTCTTTTACTTTGAATGTATGAAATTGTATTTTCAAATCCTCTGATTTTTGATAAAAATCCTTGAATAAGTCGTAAATTTCTGCAGTAATCTTGATTTTTTTATTTACATTAATCTGTTTTTCAAAAACTTGTAATGTCTTTTCCATTTTTTTTCTTAATTTGTCAATACTTGGTTTAGTGTTCATGGTTATACCCCGGAATTGAACAACCATACATAATTTACATAAGTTCATGAATTCATTATCTTCAATTTTATGAATTTTTGAATAGATTAAAAGAGGACATAGCAAATTTTCATTTCCAGATAAAATATTATATCCTTTCAAAAATTCTATGATCTTTGGTTTTTCTGAAACTTTTTTTAATTGTTTGATGTCTTTTGACACAATTTTACCAAACCAATCATTAAATTGTTTTAATTTCTTTAAAAAATCATTTATTTTTTCCCTATCATCTTCTGATTTTTTTACTAATCTGTACACCCCTTTATCATTTGTAATACTCTTTAGATAATTTGTTCTAGCAAAATGAGTCAGAAATTGTTTTTTATTTTTTTCATTAGTGATGGCCATTTCAAATTTATCATAAATTTCATTTTTTTCTTTCTCAATTTTTTTTACTTTATCATCATCAATTCCTTCCCCTCCAAACTGCATGCAGTAATTACGTAATTGCTCAGTTACAGTTAGATCTTTCCCTTTTGAATTGATTGCTTCAAAAACTTGATGTGCGTCAAATCGTGTAATTAAGATTGGAATAACTCTAAATCCTAAAACTGCTTTTTGTAAGTCTCTAATCCCAGAAATAAATTCTAATCTTTGTTCATTTTTTTCAAATTGTAAATTTTCTATTTTTTCTAATTGTTTTTTTATTTTTACAATTTTCTCATTTTGTATTTTTTTATCATCTTCATCAGTTAATCCTTTTTTCCCCTCTATCAAGTCTTTTTTTTCTTGTTCAAGCACATTTTTTTTTGTGATTTTTTCAAATTTTAAAATCAATTTTTTATATAGATTCGTGTATGCGTTAAACAAATCTGGATTTAACGCATCTTTTGAATCTTCAATTTTCTTTTCTGGTTCTTTTGTTTTATCAATTAGATCTTCAAATAATCCTTGATCTTGATTTTTTAATTGTATGTTAAAATCAATATTAGGAATTGTAATTTTGTTTGATTTTGTTTGAAATTTTACTAATAATTGATTTGTCAAAGACATGAAAAGTGCAGTTGTAGTGATCCTTTGTTGACCATCTATTACCTGTTTTTGACTTTCAGATTCAATCCATATTACAGGCCCAAAAAAATATTTCTTTCCAGAATCTTCTTTCAACATTTGTACAAATGCTTCAACATCTTCAAAAAATTCATCAATATGATTTTTTGACCATGAATACACTCTTTGGTAATTTGGAATAACAATGTCATTTTTTAAAATATCATGAATTGTTTTAGGATCACTCATTAGTTATCACTTATTTTTTCTATTTGTTTCTATGAATTCTTTTAAAATATCCATATCAATTAACATGGTATGAGTGTATGATCAATCTTTTTAATCTTTTATTTTTGTATTTAATTGATCGAATTGATTTTTTATGTATAAATAATTGAAATCCTTTTTTTAACTCTGAAGATAAATTCTAGTTAATATTTTATTTATTGGGACATGACTCTAGAAAACATCAAAATCCGCTATCCTGATAAATTTGGAATTAATGGTAAACTTCGTCAATCCCAAACACATAATCCTGAATTCCTAGACCTAACACTACAATCATACCAAATTCTATCTTATCTAAAAAATGAGAAACTATCCATCACTGAATCCCTTAGAACAAACAAAAATGTCAGTATATTTGATCATCAGATTTTAGCAGCACAGAGAATAAAAAACGAACTTGGTGGAACTGCACTTTTAGCAGATGAGGTAGGATTAGGAAAAACTATAGAGGCATGTATAATCATTAAAGAATTTCTAACTACTGGTCTTGCAAAAAAAATTCTCATTTTAACACCTCCTTCCCTTCTATCTCAGTGGAAGGATGAACTAGCCTCAAAATTTAATCTTGATTTTATCAATCAACAAAATGATTCACGATTCGTTGATGTGTTCTCACATGATTTACTTTTAATGTCACACGCATCTGCATCCTACCCTGAAAAATCTACAGCACTCCAAGAAGTGTTATGGGATTTAGTAATTGTTGATGAGGCACACAGTATGAAAAATTCTGCAACAAAAAAACATCAACTAGTAAAAAATTTATCAAAACGACATTTGCTATTATTATCTGCAACACCTATTCAAAATAATCTAGAAGAACTATACAACATGGTAGAACTATTACATCCTGGTCATTTGGGAACATGGAAACAATTTGAAGAAAAATATGCATTGGGGAAAAATGCACGTAGTCTAAATCCAGCATACAAAGATGAGTTACAAAATATTTTATCACAATTAATAATTAGAACTACAAGAAAAGAAGTCAGAAATTATATTAAATTTACAGACAGAATTCCTTACACAAATATTTTAGAACCCTCTGAAAAAGAATCACAGCTGTACAATGCAATTACTGACATCATTCGTGATCTGTATCAGAGTAACCATAACTCATTGGCATTGATGACGTATCAGAGATTGGCATCTAGTAGTACAGATACATCAAAAAGAGCATTATACAAAATGAAGATGAACAAAGTAATCGGAACTGAAAGATACGATGAACTAGTATCATTGGCAAACAGCATACAATCCGATTCAAAATTTACTCATATTCTAGGGCATATCAAAAATGATCCATCAAAATTTTTGATTTTTACAGAATTTTATGCAACACAAGATTATATTGCAAAAAATCTAAAAGATGAAGGATATTCTGTTACCTTGTTTAATGGTAAACTATCCTCTGATGAAAAATATGATGCTGTTCGTCAATTCAGAAATGAATCAAAAATCATGATTTCAACTGGAGCTGGAGGAGAAGGACAGAATTTCCAATTTTGTCATAATATTGTAAACTATGATTTACCCTGGAATCCTATGCGTGTAGAACAAAGAATAGGACGTGTACATAGGATTGGCCAGACTGAAAATGTAAATATCTACAATTATGCTTTACAAGGAACAATTGAAGCCTACATTCTAGAATTACTATTTACAAAAATCAAATTATTTAACATGGCATTAGGGGAACTGGATTTGATATTTGAGGATTCTACAAATGATGGATTACAAGAAACTTGGTTTAAAGAATACATGACAGGTAAAAACGAAGAAGAAATCAAAAATAAATTCTCATCTCTAGGTGAAAGTTGGAAACAAAACAAAGAAAAAATCAATGATACTGTAAATGAATTCAACGATGATGTGTTTAACAATTTTGATTTATCAGCAATAAAGGAGAAAAAATAATGGATGTTACAAAACAAATTAAAGATTTGACATTATCTTTTTTTAAAACAATAGATGCAGAAATTATCAATAATAATGGACTATATTCAATTATTATTCCTCAAAAGTATTTTAATTATTTTCAAAAATCAAATATTCAAATTACATTTGATGAAAAAATTGCTGAAGAAAATAACTGTGAATTAATTATTCCTGGAAGTAAGACTTTATTTCAAATAATAACAAATTGCAACAACAAGGGGCCCATTAGTGTAAAATCATCGCCAGGAGGGACAAATCCTGCAATAAGATATCATTTTTATGTAAATTTTTCAGGAGTAAAACAATACTCTCAATTATTTTCAATTACAATTGATTTACAAAAAATGTCTGTTATTGACTCTCCCACAAATTTAGAATCTATTGAAATTCCATCTAATTTAAGACTAGTTTCTGAAAAAATATCTCCTGCTTTTGATATTGCCTTGGAGGAATTAAAACAAAACAGTTCTGAATTAAAATCTTCATTTGTAAATAATACAAATGATGCATTTGAAACTGATTTTAAATTATTTATTTCCAGATATGATGATGAGATTCGAGAACTAGATAATTTAATTACTGAAAAAGAATCTACATCGGATAATTTTGAAAAAATTAAAAAATTTAGATTTGATATAATAGATAAAATAGAAATTATTGAAAAGGAAAAACATAGGTTAATTGATACTTTGCAAAATAAACATCAAGTAAATCTGGATTATAATTTAATATCCTCTGAAATTTTACTTCTTTAAGTTACAACATAATCTTTTTATCATTGGCTATGAGTTTCATAACTATGTCTGATGAAATTACTCCTATACCACTAGATAAAATCAAAATTCAAAAATTCAACGTACGTAAAAAAGACATTCAAACAGGAATTGAAGATTTAGCTGCAAGTATCAAAGCAATAGGCTTACTCCAACCAATTACTGTCTTTTTAGATTCGGAAAATGACCGTTATGTGATTTTAGCAGGTCAGAGAAGATTCAATGCTTATTCATATCTGAATGAAAAAAACCCCGGTGAAGGATTTGACAAAATCAAAGCTCTTATAATTCCAGAACCTGCAACTGATCAAGAAAAAATGGCCTTATCTTTGGCTGAAAATATTACTCAACTCCAAATGCAAAATCCAGAAATCGTCAAAGCTGTTACAGAATTATACAATACATATCACGATTATGAAATTGTTCAAGAAAAATTTGGCCTTACTTCATATATGATCGACAAATATGTTAGACTTGCCAGATTACCTCCAAAACTAATTGATGCAATTAATGATGGTGAAATTCATTCCAATCCAAAATCTGCTGAAAATGCAGCGCTTCGTGCAGTTAAAGCATTGAATTACACAAAAGGTGGTGAAATTGATGAAGAATTTGTCGTTGAGATGGCAAAAGAATATGCTAAAGGTGAAATTGAAGAAGAAATTCTCACATCTGAAGCCAGAAAAGGTGGAAGTGTAGCAGAAATCAAAGAAAGAGCAGCTAAAAAACCTAAAACAAAAATCGATATCAATCTCTCTTCGGATGTTGCTGAAAAACTAAACAAAGTTGCAGACAATAGTGGCGATAGTGCTGTTGTAAAAGCTACATCCTATGTCCTAGATGGCGTAAATAGAGATTACAACGAATTAGAAGATTAACACTTGACTCCTCTGACAAAAAATATCAAGCTTTATTCAAAGTTACTGCTTAGTGTTGGACAACAAGGTAGAGGAGTTTCTCAAAAACAACCACTACCACCAGTAGAATGTGGACAATTAATCAAACAATTAATGGATGAGGAAAATGAAGATAAAACTAAAGTCACAGAACGACTTGATTTAGGAAGGCCAAAAGAAGGAACTAGTATTTACAAAAAACGTGATCAAACCCAATTAAACAAATTTTTGTCATTATTAGATATTTCTGAGAAAAGTAAGGATTTTGCAGGGTGGGGTTGGGAAGGATATCCAAAAATTCCATTTTCCTCTGTTTTAGAATTAAAATCTCTAACTCATGAAGAACAAGATATCGTTTTACAATCTGTCTACAAAGGGGATGAGCAAAAAAAAGGATTATTTAAAAATGATATGAAAAAAATTGTAAAATTTAGACAAGATAACGTTGATTTGTCAATTCAAGATTGTATTGAAAAAGTATTCAAATTAAAACCAGTAACTGTAATCACTCATGTTGTAGTATGTGAAACATATGCAAAACTAAAGAATTTTATCAAATCACACACCAATCACAAAGAACAATTAATTCAGATTTTAAAATCAAACATTAAAGGTGAATTTTATGAAATTGACACTACTGATATTTTAATATCAATTTCAATGGATGCGGACGCATACAAAATATTCCATGAACAACAATATCAAAAAGGAGTTCATTTTACAGAATTTCTAAATACATTTTTGGAGGATAAAATTGATTGAAGGAAAATTAGTCGAAGTTGACTGTAATTCTGGTCAAAAAAGCAATTGTCCAATCAAACTAGGTCAGATTTACTGTGATGGATATAAAGGACCTAATGATGTAAAATCTCAACAAAATCCTACTGAATACTCTGGGTTGATTGGTGTTTTTTCTCATTTTCATGAGGATCATATTGCAGCAGTAAGACAATGTTTGGGTACGTATGACACATTAATTGTTCATCCAATCACATTTAAGGCAATTTCTGCATTATTACCTGGTTACCAATTTTATGAACAATGGATTCCTCAAGACTATGATACAAAATACCCTAGCAAAGTTGGAGACATCCGTCTTTTAAAATCAAATCACATTCCTGGTTCTTCTCAAATACATGTTGAGACAAATGATAATGTGTTACTTTATTCGGGAGATTTTAATTATCCTGAAATGCAAATTCGCAAAGCAGAATATCTTGTACTAGATGCAACACATGGTGACCCATGGCATGATGGAAAAACTGATAGACAATCAGTTAAAAATAGAATGTTTGAAGATGTGAAAGAAAAAATTGAATCAAACAAACCTGTAATTGTTAGAACTTCTGCTGGAACTTTACAAGAACTCATTAAGCATTTTGAAATTAATCCTTCAGATGGACAACTATCCCATGACATTCCATTTGTAACTACTAAAAAACAAAAATCAGTTTTGTTAAAAATTTACAAGGATGTCAAAAACGATTTTAGAGATATTGTAGAATATGATTCTCCTGAATTTTGGAAATTGCATCGAAACAACAAGCGATGTGTGATATTTTTGACAAATGAAATTATTGATGAATCCCTTCAAAACTACTATACTATAATTGTGGACAAATATCGATTTGCACAAAATAACCCTGCAATAATTCCATTTACTGGTGGATGTAGATATAACCTTGCATCTCATGCATCAATTCAAAATATTTTAGACTATGTTGAAGATGTTGACCCAAGAGAGGTAATTACTGATAATTCTAGAAGTGGATATGCTCCTGCTCTAGCTAAATTAATCAAACTGAAATACCCTAAAATTGACGCTCATTCTAGTCCATAATATTAAGAATGTTTGATAAACGAATTTTCAAAAAACATCTGAATGAACTTTTCTTAGATGTAATGCAAATATGTGAAAAAAATTCTAATGATTTGTATTCTTATGATGAGCATTGGCCAGTATTTTTTCCTAATGGAAAATATAAAAAATTCATTGTAAAAAAATCAATTGATTATGAATTTTTTATTTTAAGAAAAATTCATGATAAAATAATCCAATTAAACTCGTATTCTCTTTTATCCAAATTTTTTGTTACAAAAGAATTTCAAAACTATGATAAAAAATTACAAGGAACAATTTATGAACATTCAAGTAAAAAACCAAGCTTTTCAAAAAATCTTCCTTTGAAATTCATTATAGAATATTTGAATAAAAATAAAGGTTTTTCTAAAAACAAAAAAACTTTTGATTTTACTTTTGAAAAATTCTATTCTTTCTTATCTAGTATTTTAGATGATACATATGTTACTCCTTTATTTAATTTTGAATCAAATATAGGAGAGAAAGGAATACAAATTAATGATATTGGAATAAGAAAAATAACTGATAATGAATTTTATTATTTTACAAATTTAGATGAGAGTCAAAATCTCTCAAATGTTTTTTATAATTTAACTCATGTAATGTATACAAAATACACTAGTAATGATCTTAATTCGGGTTATAATGTGGTAAAGTCTCGATTTGAATTAATGCTTGATGCATTATCATTAACAGGTTCAGGGAATACGCTATTTGGAACAATTTTTAGAAATGTTGATAATCCTTGGATTCATTATGATTCAAAACATGAGATTGATATTATTAAACAAGAATCCTTGTTTTTTGATAAGAAAAATCTCTCAAAATTAAAATCTATTTTTTGTTTGTTAAATGATGTTGATTTTACAAAAAAAGAGAATAGTTTTCTAGATCTTGCAAAAAGACGTTTTGGTTCTGCATTAACTAGAACAAATTCTATTGATCAGTTAATTGATCTAACTGTTAGTCTTGAATCTCTGTTTGCGCCTAGCCCTGGAGAGATAACTGTGAGATTGTCAAATAGGATGGCCACTTTATTGGCAAAAAATGACCCTCAACGTGAGAGTTATTGGATATTTATCAAAAAAGTCTACAATCTGCGTAGTGGAATTGTTCATGGGGATGGTCTGAGAAGTACTGAAATTAATGGTAAAAAATACACTCTAGATGAAATCCTAGTAAAACTAGTAGATTTGACACGTCAATCCCTTCTTACTTATCTAAAACTGGTTACACATTATTCTGGAAATAATAAAATCAATAAAATATGTGATGATTTGGATCGTGCATTAATTAACAAAACATTTCTAAAAAAATTTCAAACAAAATTTAACTGAATTATTTTTTACCTTCAAATAATCTGTTAAGATTTGAATCTATCTTTAAATAATTTGAAATTTCTTTTGCGAAATTAATTATTTCATTTTCATTTTCACTTTCTCCATCCCAATTAAAATAGTCTGTTGCATACAATGCAATAACTATGGAGCAAGTTGGATTTGAATGTAATTCTCCTCCACTTTCAATCTCTTTTAGTTTTGTAGGCAATCTGATATTTGTAGTTAGATGTAATCGAATTTTTAATTTTGTAAATTTTGAAAATTCATCATAAACTTTAGACATTGATTTGTGTTTAAGATATGAATCAATTAATTCAATTTTTAATTTTTTATTGATATTTGTTTTCCAATGGATATGTTCTGCAACCATTTTGTATGTTATTTCTTTGATTTCTTTATCATTTTCAGAAATTTTTGCTTCTTTTGGTTTTACTTCCTTGTTTTTATCGAATGTTAATATTCTATTTACTATGTTTTCTCCTCTGCCAATCTGCTCTTCTAAAATATTTTCAATTCTTAATAATTTTGGAATCAATATTTTTAATTCATCTTCTGATATTGACAATACTTTTTGAATTTCACTTTGGAGGATTCCGTTTGGTCTATTTTTGATTAAAATTAATGCATCTGTGATCCAATTATTGATTTTTTCTATGTCTACATTTAGTGATTCCTTTGAATTTTTAATTTCATGTGACTGAATTTGGGGTTTTTTTGGAGTATCTAATTTTAAAAATTCATCAAAATTGTTGATAATAGATCTTTGATTTCTTATCGTATTTTCAGAATCAAATCCTATTTTATATCTCATTTCAAAAATATCGGTTATTGATTCATTTGCAAATTGATTCGCTAAATTCACAAATTTGTTTAAAATACTGATAGATGGTTGAGGATTTTTCAAATTTTTAGAATTTACAAATCTTTCAATATCTGATTGTGTAATGTTTGGTCTAATCTCATTTGATATTCTATGACTAATTTCTTTGTAATCTTCTCTTAGTTTTTCTTTATAGAACTTATTTCTGGGTTTTTTTCTAACTCTATAATTACAACAATTACAATACCACCCAACTGAATCCACAGTAGCAGGTATGTTGTTTTTAAGATGCGCCCCTCTATAATCTATCCATTGTTCACAAATTTGACATCGAGCTTGACCTGAATCATATCTTTTTCCATCAGATGGTCTTGTTGCCTTGAATTGTTTGCACATTCCTTTACAAATTCCACCTTTTGTTGAATTGTTGTCTTCCTCTCCTTGTCTTATTCTCTCATCTGTTTCTGAAATTATTTTATCTGACTCTTCAATTAGTTCTTCATTTGTGATAAATTCTTCAATTTTTACAATTTCTTCTCTGATTGATCTAATTTCGATATCTACTTTTTTTTGCTCAACTAGTTTGTCTTTACGCTCAATTTCAATTTGATTTAATTCCTTATTTTTTGTTTGGAAAAATTTTATTGAATATTCATCTAGTGGTTTATTTTTATTTGAAAATTTACTAAAAATTTTAGATATTCCACTTCCTTCTCTTTTTTCTTTTAGATTTTTTTCATGGAATATCTCTTTTTTGATTTTTTCTTCTTTTATCTTTATATCATTAATTTCGATATCTATTTGGATTATCCTCTCACTTAGATCATTTTGTTTTTGTTTTAATTTTTTAATTTCATTAATTTTTGGATTTCCAATTGACTCATTTTCAATTAATCGTGCGTAATTTACATTGTTTTCTACGTTGATTGGTTCTTTAGTTATTACTTTTTTTACTCTTCCTTTGTATCCATTATCCAAATACACCATCAATCCTTCATAATGCCAATCCCCTGGAGTGATAATTTGTTGTACTAACCCTTCAATATTTTCTTGTTTGTCTTGAAAATTTGTATGGATTATTTCTACTTTAGTTCCTATAGATACTTCTGTTCTAGTTGGATGTTCTTTTTTTGCACAAATATGACATGTTTGGTATTCTACTTCTTTTTCAGTAGGATATCTGAATATTGAGTTGCAAATCTTACATTTGACATTTCCTTCTGGAATTTGTTTTTCATTAATTGACTTAACAATTAGACGTGGTTTTTTTAAAATTGAAATATATTCTGGGATTAATGAATAATTGAAATTATTTTCTGATGCATAGTAAATCAACAAGTTCAATGTTTTTGAATCTGATATTTTTGAGCCTTTTCTTATTAATGATTCTGAAGAAATTTTTAAAATTTCTTTATAGAGTACTTTGTCTAATGTTATTGTTTTTCTTGATGTTGTATTTTTAGAATATTTCTTTTCAAAATCATTATTACATGAATCTATATTATTTATTCCAAAATTACTTTTGAATGCATGTAATATCATACAATTAATTATTTGTGAATCTGAAGATGATGTTGAATATTTTATAATTGATTCAGCAACATTATTTTTTACAGTTTTGTATATTGCTGAATTTATCACAAATGTTTTTCTATTTTTATTTATTGTTTGTTTTTTTACTGTTTTCTTTGCAGAATCCAGAGATTTCTTTTTACGTTTTAATTCATCTAATTCTGCCTTGATTTTTTTTGCTTCATCAATTAGTGTGTCTTTTTTCTTTGCCAATTTACGTCACATTTCATTTAAACTGATAATTTCTCATGTTGGTTCACAGAAATAACATTAGAGTGCCATTTCTTGTGATACTCATCATGCACTGTGTGAATTGGAATTAGTGATTTGGCATTGGTATTGTCCACTACATACTTGATTTGCTCCCCATCTCCGTGCCCAGAAACATGGATTTGATGCCAATCTTGGTCTCTTTTAATCACTCCAAAGTGAACAAACCAATTCTTTACTTGATCTTCTTTAATTTCCATCTCTGTGTTAAATGGCTCAGTTAATGAGCGAATGTATGATGAACCTTCAGATGGTTTTACATCAATTAAATCCTGTAATCTAAAGTCTGAACAATAAAAGATGTATTGATTTTGTTTTTTTGCAATATCTCTATAGTCCACTGCATTAGGATAATCTAAAAATTCTCTTTGCCATAATCCATAATCTGCTAATAGTTGCCGTTCTGAAAACAAATCCATGTCTTTGTCAATCAAACCCCAAGAACCTCTTTGAATGTATATTTTGATATTTTTATCAGTTGGACCTGGATATTTTCCTCTCAAGTTTTCTGATTCACTAAATAATTTTAATAGATATGCTTGTTTCATATCAATAACTAAATCTCGATTTGTATTTTTTGCTGCAATGTAAAATGATAACAATCTATCCAAATCTCTTATAGGATATCCACAAATTGCCAATCCCTTTGTATCATTTACAATGTCTGAAATTCTTCCTTCAACATCGTACTCTGTTATTGATGGTGGAGCATCAACTCTAGTTCCCTCACATAGTAATACATCTAAATCAGATTCTGCACATCTGTCAACAAACTTTTGTGTTTCATCTTTACGTCTACCATGGAATCGTAAATCTGCCGTATTTCCAATAGAGTCATTTGCAGTATGTAAAATAAATGCATGAACTCCTGGAATTGAATGGTCTACTGGTAATGGTTCTACATCAATTGAATCAATAGAGAATTTTTTTCCTGATTCAAATGTTTCAATTCGTCTAGGAACTGCAACCTTGTCCCCTGTTGCTCTACTGATTAACCCCTTGTTGTTTTCATAAATTTGAAATCTTTGTTTTGCTGTTAGATATTGATCAGAACCAGTTTCATCAAAGTTTTGCATAATCAACTTTGATTCTTCTGAACAGTAAATTGGAATATCTTCTCTCAAATATGGAATATATGCACAGTGGTCAACATGTGCATGAGTTAGTAACACTGCATCAATTTCAGTATCTTCTGTTCCGTCAAAATCCATGTGTTTTGCATAATCACGCCTGTAAAGCCCCTTGATTTTAGGCAAAATTCCTAATTCAAATAGATCCTTGAGACTGTTTGATGTTCTAGGGCCCAAAAATTGTGAGAAAAATTGCCCCTCTTGGGAAAATGACATTCCGAAATCCATGAAAACTTTGGTGTCTTTTGATTCAACAAGAAACTTGTTTCCTCCAATATCGTTTACTCCTCCATGAAATGTAATATTAGTCAAAATATTTCTCCTTGATTTTCATTTTAATGAACTTGATACCTCTAAAAGTTCTGTTTTAATTTTTTTCTGTAATTCACCTAACTCTTCATAAATTTCGTCAGCTGTGTTTTTCATATTAGTGCATTTTGTTTTAATGGTTGCAAATTTTTTCATATCACGTTGAATGTTTTCTATTTTTTCAATAATTAATGATGAATCCACTGATCCTGATTTTTGTTTCACTTTTATTTTTGCCCATCTTAATGCAATTACGATTAATTCATTATGTAGTTTTGAATCTTCTGATTCATCATCAGTAAGTGCAACAAAAAGCTTGTTTCCATATTCTTGGAACAAGCCTACCTCTTTTGAAAACCCTGATGTTCTTTTAGATATTATTATTCCATATTCTGCACCTCTATTCTCTATTGCAATATTCATATATTTTTCAAGTTCCGGTATTGACTTAGTTGTTGTGTAATCTTTAGTTTCTAAAACAATTTTTTTTCCACTGTCTTGTATTGTATACACAAAATCCCCTTTTTCACAATTTGTAATTAAACCATTTTTTTTAGAAGTATTTTCTAATCTGTCTGCATGTTGTTTTGCAATTTCAAAAAGCATTGGTTCACAATACTTTTCAAACTCCACCCCTTTTTGAGTGCCTTTTTGATGTTCTATCCCCACTGCTTTATTGATGCCTAACTCTTTTCCAAGTTCTCGAAGCATTTCGGCCATGTGAACTTTAATTGAATTTCCATGATCTCCAAATTGCTCATTTAGTTGATTTTCTAAATCATTTTGGATCATCATGAATTTTTTTTCTACATAATCCACTTGAGTTCCTACATGTGTGGATTTTGCAGCAATTACGCCTAATTTTATAATATTTTCTAGATTTTCATTCAAATCTTTTCCTTGGTCTTGTAGATTTTCAAAATAATTTACAACATCTTGATCATCAATTGTAATATTTTCAATTTGTAATTTTTTATCTGAAATACCTATTTTTTCTACTTCATTTGACATGTTGAATTCCTCTCTTATTTTTTGATTTCACACATATTTTAGTAATTTTTAAAATTCCTTTTTTGCCTAATCGAATAAAATTATCATCAATTCCAAATCGCTCAAAAATTCTTCTCAAAAAATAACTTCTAGCAAAAGACACTGTAGCATAAACAAATGTTATAGCTAAATTTGCTACTAGGGGATCATCTTGAATCCACCCCATAGATAGTGGTAACACAACAATTCCCAATCCATACCCTATTGGATATCCTCCAAAAGAGTTCACAAATGCTTCAGATATACTCTTTTTGTGAGAATCCTTTGAAATGTTACTCATTTCTTTCCCCAAAGACGATATTGATCTTTTAGTTTTTGTAAAATCTCATTTTCAATTCCATCATTAATTCGAAAACTATGATATCTTTGAAATTTTTTGAAGTTTATACTAATTTTTTGTGCCGAATCTTTTGTTAATTTCCAGAAAAATAATCTTCCAGGATCTTCCCATTCAGGATACCATCCTCGTTCCTCAAACCAACTGTAAATTTCTCGATGTATTCCGTAAACATACATCTCTTTAACTTTCATGAATCGATGTTTAGGATCTGTATATCCTGCATCAGATAGTGGTAATTCTCCATACTCTAAATTGTGATTAAATGGTGGCAATCCTTTGTAGATGCATGCATCTTCTCCACTGGTCCATATTCCTCCTTTGATTCCGCCAACGTCTTCAGATTTTTCTAAATAATTAATTTCTGTAACTAGTTCTTGTAATCCTTTCATGATTTCATCTCTAGTCCATTGATTCATCTCATTTCCTCTATTACATCCTCAGAAAATGAATTCATACTGGATTTATTTTCAAATTCATTACATGGTTGATAAATATCTGAAATTAT
>Ga0114933_10003430_pt1 | contig 15452 bp, 15 predicted proteins | sample 4SBtaG_FD_89691 | JGI IMG/M metagenome (GOLD analysis project Ga0114933, IMG submission 89691) | Deep subsurface microbial communities from Kolumbo volcano to uncover new lineages of life (NeLLi) - 4SBTROV12_W25 metaG | ecosystem: Environmental > Aquatic > Marine > Volcanic | place: Kolumbo... | reverse complement strand
TATTTCTGATGGACGGGATACTCAATCAAAGCCCTGTTATGACCAAACGGCTCTAATGCGAAGGTATGAGGTTATCTCGGAGATTTGTGATTGTATGGAAAAGCTAGGTTGGGCTCCATACCAAAATGATCATGAAGATGCAAACGGTCAATTCGAAATGAATTTTCATTATTCAGATGCCCTGACATCTTCTGATAGGCATGTGTTTTTTAAATTCATGGTTAAGTCAATTGCTGAGAAGCATGGCTTAAGAGCTACTTTTATGCCAAAGCCTTTTGAGCACCTTACAGGAAATGGTTGCCACACGCACGTGTCAGTTTGGGATAAATCTAGGAAGAAAAATCTTTTTGAGGACCCAAAAGGAGAGCTGGGTATGTCCAAGCTATCCTACCAATTTTTAGGTGGGGTTATAAAATCAGCAGCTGGACTTTCTTCTATTTTTAATCCAACAGTTAATAGTTATAAGCGGTTGAATGCAGGTACTACTGTATCTGGGGCAACTTGGTCACCAAATTCTATTACCTTTGGAGGAAACAACAGAACCACTATGGCTCGTATACCAGGTCCTGGTCGTTTTGAGTTAAGAATGATGGATGGTTCAGCAAACCCTTACCTTATGCAGGCAGCAATTTTGATGGCAGGTCTGGAGGGTGTGAAATCAAAGCGGTCTCCCGGTAAACGATACGATATAGACATGTTTACAGAAGGGCAAAATATAAAGGGAGTAGATAAGCTGCCTTTAAATTTACTTGATGCAATTCGCTTAACAGATAAAGACAAGATAGTCAGACAAGGTTTAGGGAATTCATTTGTCGATTCATATACAAAATTAAAGATGCAGGAATGGTTAGACTACGCAAAACACCTTTCTCAGTGGGAACGTGATAACACGCTTGATTGTTAAGGTATAATTTTCTTATAGGGAGCAGTCTATGGCTGCAGTAAGGTTTTTAATATGGTCTTTGGCCTTTTAAAATATGGCCTCAATCCACGCTTCCAACCGAAGCAGTTCATTAAAGAAAGCAGAGACCTTAAGCCTTCTTATGATGTTATTATCATAGGGGGTGGTGGGCATGGTTTAGCAGCTGCTTATTACCTAGCAAGAGATTGGGGAATAACAAATGTTGCCGTACTCGAAAAAAGCTGGTTAGGAGGCGGGAATACAGGGCGGAACACGGCTATAATTAGGTCAAATTATCTTACTCCAGAAGGTGTTGAATTTTACGATGAAAGTGTCAGTCTCTACAAAAGCCTTAGCCAAGAATTAGATTATAATATTCTATACTCAGAACGGGGTCACTTCACTCTTGCGCATACAGATTCGGCGATAAGGACATCTCGTTGGCGTGCTGAGGTAAATAAGCATCTAGGTGTGAATTCAGAGGTGGTTTATCGCGATGATTTAGCCCAAATGGTACCTCAACTCAACCTTTCAGATGAGGTAAGATATCCTGTTTTAGGTGCTCTTTATCATCCACCTGGGGCAATAGCCCGTCATGATGCTGTAGCATGGGGATATGCTGGGAGGGCTGCAGAGTTGGGTGTAGAAATTCATCAAAATACCGAAGTAACAGGAATAAATATTGAAAATGGAAAAGTTATATCCGTTGATACAAATAATGGCAGAATAGGTTGTGGAAAAGTATTACAAGCAGTCGCTGGCCATTCTTCTGAGGTATCCCGACTTGCTGGTTTTGATCTCCCAATTCGTTCAATACCCTTACAAGCATGCGTTTCTACACCTGTTAAGCCATTGTTGGATCCAATTATTGTTTCAGGTTCGTTACATGTTTACATCTCTCAATCTGATCGTGGGGAGTTTGTGATGGGAGGGGCTACGGACCCTTATCCTAGATACCAAACCTCTTCTAGCCTAGATTTTATGGAGGGCTTGATGGGACATATACTTGAGCTTTTCCCTTTCATGGCAGAACTACCTGTTCTAAGGCAATGGGCAGGATTAGCAGATATGACTCCTGATTTTTCACCTGTGATGGGAGAGACCCCTGTTCAAAATTATTACATTGATGCAGGTTGGGGCACTTGGGGATTTAAAGCTACTTGTGTATCCGGAAAAAGAATGGCTGAGACTTTAGCAACAGGTAAAACTCCTGAAATTTTAGCTCCATTTGCCCTAGACAGATTTCGGACCTTTGACCTTGTGGGTGAAAAAGGCGCGGCATCTGTTGGCTATTAAAAGCGGAGTCCTTATAAAAAATGAAAATTATTAATTGTCCACTTAACGGACCTCGTAATGCTCAAGAATTTGTTTATGGAGGTGACGTTGATCCTCACCCAAACCCTCATTTTATTTCTGAAGACGAGTGGGCTTCATATGTCTTTATCGAGAAAAATATCTCAGGAAAAGTACGCGAATGGTGGTGTCATATTCCTACTGCATACTGGTTTATAGCTGAACGTGATACTGCGCTTGATGAAATATCAAGAACTTTTGATCCTTCTGAAATTTTTAAAGAAAGGGTTGAGTTTAAGAGACCAGAAGAACCTTCAAAAAATAATAACGGGAGCTCAAATAAAAAGTCGACCGAGACAGCGAGAATCACAGAGAAACCAGGAGGCGGTGTATAATGTCAAGTCGGTTGCCATCTCCAGCAGGAAGATTTATTGATCGTGAAAAGTCTTTTAAATTTAAGTTTGAAGGTCGTTCTATTGTTGGGTACAAGGGCGATACTGTAGCAAGTGCTTTACTTGCTTCAGGGCAAACAACTCTCTCTCGTTCATTTAAATATCATCGTCCACGGGGTGTAATTAGTCTTTCAACACTAGATGCGAATACCCTTGTTCAAGTTGGTGATTCACCGAACCGGTTTGCAGAGAGAGTAATGGCCAGCGATGGACTTAATGTTAGTGGCCAAAATTACTGGGGATCATTGTCTAAGGACAGACTGAGTGTAATCGGAAAATTTGGACGTTTTTTGCCAGCAGGTTTTTATTATAAGGCCTTTTATAATCCACGTTGGGCATGGCCAATTTGGGCTAATCTTATAAGAAAGGTAGCTGGCCTTGGTATTTTAAATCCTAGCTCAGGTCATGGATATTATGACAAAGAATATTTATTCTATGATGTTGCAGTAGTAGGAGCGGGAGTATCTGGTTTATCTGCTGCGTTAGAAGCTGCTTCTGCAGGTGCTAATGTATTGGTAGTAGATGATGACCAGGCTACTGGTGGTTCCTTAAATTGGGGTCGTAGTGATCCATCTGGTGAAGCAGATATCTTAATACGAGATAGGCTGATGAGCGAGGTCAAGCAACAGAACAAAATCAGCTTGCTTGATTCTTCATCTGTTATTGGATGGTATTCAGATAATTGGTTAGCAGTCACCCGAGAGAATCGATTGATAAAACTCCGTGCTAAGTCTTTGGTGGTAGCCACTGGATGCTGGGAGCAACCGATAGTATTTCGTAATAATGATTTGCCTGGGGTTATGCTTGGCTCAGCAGCTCAAAAATTAATCAATTTGTGGGGAGTAAAGCCAGGTGAGCGTGCTGTAGTAGCTACCTCTGATGATCGTGGTTATGGTGTGGCTCTTGATCTTTTAGATGCAGGTGTAGAAGTAGCTGCAGTTATAGATCTTCGGTCTGAAGTTAATGAAGGTAGATTATCTACAGAAGTTCGCAGGAGGCAGATACCAATCCTTTTAGGCAGAACTCCTTGGGAGGCAATAGCGAATAATCGAGGCTCACGTGTATCAGAGTTACGTGTAGCAAGAATAGTAGGACAGGGAAAATGTGCGAATGAAATTGACTCTTTTGCATGTGACCTTGTTGTAATGAGCGCAGGCTGGTTCCCTGCAGCTCCAATTATTAGGCAAGCTGGTGGAAAGTTAGTTTATGACCCTCTAACAGGAAGCGCTACAATATCAAATTTACCTAAAAATGTTATCGCAGCAGGAGGTGTTGTTGGCCATACTTCCATTGAAGCTGCAGCTGGTGACGGTTCTAGGGCTGGTAATTTAGCAGCAAGAGCAGCAGGTATTGATCATGATAGGGCTGAGCCAGCTAAAGTAAAAACTCCTGATGCTTCACAAATGCATCCTTGGCCAATTTTTAATCATCCAAAAGGCAAGGAATTTGTTGATTTTGATGAGGACCTTCAGATTCGTGACCTTGAGGTGGCGTTAGAGGAGGGGTATCAGCATATTGAACACCTTAAGCGTTTCACAACTAATGGTATGGGACCATCACAGGGAAGACATTCCGCATTGTCTGCTATGCGCTTAGCAGCAAAGCATACAGGTGTTAGCCTTGACGGCGTTGGAATGATTACAGCAAGACCGCCGAATGCTCAAGTAACTATCGGGCACTTAGCGGGCCGGGTTTTTGAACCTGTTAGATATACAGCTATGCATCATCGGCATATAGAAGCAGGTGCAAAAATGATGCCCGCGGGCATTTGGCTTCGCCCTGAATACTATGGTCCCCCAGCTAGGCGTGAACAGTTGATACAGGAAGAGGCCAGCAGTGTTAGGAATAATGTTGGTTTAGTCGATGTATCTACACTAGGTGGTTTGGATATACGTGGTCCAGATGCAGCAGAGTTTCTTAACCGAATGTATACATTTGCATATTTAAAACAACCTGTTGGGAAAGCTCGTTATGTTTTGATGACAGATTTAGCTGGTGTAATAGTGGACGATGGCGTGGCCTGTAGATTGTCTGAAAATCATTTTTACGTTACTGCTACAACAGGAGGAGTAGAGTCTGTTTATAGGCAAATGCTTTGGTTTAATGCGCAGTGGAGATTGCAAGTTGATATAACAAATATTACTGCTTCTTATGCAGGTGTGAATATTGCTGGTCCAAAAAGTCGTATTGTTCTTGAGCGTCTATGTGAAGACGTTGATTTATCTCCAGATGGTTTTCCTTACATGGGTGTTAGAGAAGGGCATGTCGCAGGTATTCCTGCAAGAATGTTAAGAGTTGGGTTTGTTGGTGAGCTGGGATACGAGTTACATGTCCCTGCACACCAGGGTGAGGCTCTTTGGGATGCTATTATGGCTGAGGGACAAGAAGAAAGAATACGCCCATTTGGTGTTGAAGCGCAGCGTCTCCTGAGATTAGAAAAGGGACATATAATTATCTCCCAAGATACTGATGGTCTTACTCATCCAGTAGAAGCTGATATGGCTTGGGCAATAGCCCGAAAGAAGCCATTCTATGTTGGGCTTAAATCTGTATCAATGTTGGAAGGTAAGCCGCTTACTCGTAAACTTGTAGGTTTAGAAATTATTGACTCTGATGGGGCAATACCTAAAGAGTGTCATTTGGTTATTGATGGCTCGCAAATTTCGGGACGTATTACATCTATTGGATATTCTTCTGCCTTGGGAAAGTATGTGGCCTTAGCGTATGTTTCACCAAACCAATCTGATCCTGGAACAATTGTAGAAATACGAGTTGATGAGGGTGATGTAGTTCAAGCACAGGTAGTAGAACTCCCATTTTATGATCCCGATGGTAAGAGGCAGGAGATTTAAATATGGTGAATCCTATAAAGCCTTCGTCATTTAATAAACGTAGCTTCCTATATCGTACGCATGATAAATCTGGTGGTGAATTTATGGAAGAAAACGGCTTTGCAGTGCCTATGAACTATGGAAAGAGTTCACTAAACGAAGTTAAATTAGCACACCAGATGGGGATAGCAGATCTTAGTCACTTGTCTAGAACAGGCTTTAAAGGTTGGCAAGCTTCTCATTGGCTTTCTTCCCAAAATTGTAAATTTGATGATGATTCAAATTTTTCATATTTACAGGATACAAAAGCTCGAGTTCTAAGGTTATCTCCAAGTGAGTTTGTTGTCGTTGGTAATATTTTAGGTAATGACGACCTTGTAAATGAATTAAATACTACATGGTATTCAATACAGATAGATGGTGTGTATTTAGTCCCGCGCTCAGATACTAATTGTTGGCTAAAAATCACTGGTACCCATGCCCCTTCTATGTTAGCAAAAGTTTGTGCAGTTGACTTGAGACCCCAATTTTTTCCAGATGGTGCAGTAGCTCAGACAAATATTGCTCGTCTAAATTGTATTATTACTCGACATGATGTGGGTCTTGCTACAACTTACGATATACTTACTGATTGTGCATCTGCAGACTATTTTTGGTTAGCTCTTTTGGATGCAATGGATGAATTCTCTGGTGGACCAGTTGGTATATCTGCTATTCGTATGCTTGCTGGTAATCCAGCAGAACAAGATGGTGGTGCCGCCGGTAAGAATTGAACTTACGGCCTCGCCCTTACCAAGGGCGCGCTCTACCCCTGAGCTACGGCGGCACATAGTTTTTCAAACATACTTTAAAAGCCTAGTGTGGGGCAACTATGACGAATGAGAAAACAAAGAATGTTAGTAACAAGTCAAATAATTCTGTCCGGCAAGATCGCCTATCGCAAGCGTTAAGAGTAAATCTACTTAGAAGAAAAGAACAAAAACGTGCACAAAATGATCTCAAGAAGTTTGAGGAAACAAAAAAAACATAATTATGTAATCGCCAGATAATAATTTTACATTACTATTTTAATGAGTGTGTTGCTTAATTTAGTTTTAATGCTCTGTTTTAGGGTTAATTTTATGCTGGTAATAGCTAAATTTTCTTTTCTATTGATGATTTTTCACCAGTAAGCTTGTCGGTCCTTGCATGTTGGCATATGTTGCGTGTAAAGCGTCGGAGGTATTTGTAATGGCTGTTATGCCTGATAGTTGGATACGTGAAATGGCTCATTCTAAAGGAATGATTGAGCCATTCATTGAAACACAAAAACGTAAAAATTGTATATCGTATGGAGTATCTTCTTACGGCTATGATGCTCGTGTTTCGGAGGAGTTTAAGATTTTTACAAACGTTGACTCTGCTTTAGTTGACCCAAAAGAATTTTCAACAGAAAGTTTTGTTGAACGCTCAGGCGATGTTTGTGTTATCCCTCCAAATAGTTTTGCTCTTGCAAGGACAGTTGAATATTTCCGTGTGCCAAGAGATATTCTCGTCATCTGCTTAGGAAAATCAACATATGCAAGGTGTGGAATAATTGTTAATGTAACTCCTCTAGAACCAGAATGGGAAGGTCATGTAACTCTTGAATTTTCAAATACTACCCCCTTACCTGCTAAAATTTATGCTAATGAGGGGGCATGCCAGTTTATTTTCTTAAAGGCGGATGCGCTATGCGAAGTAAGTTATGCTGATAGGTCGGGTAAGTATCAAGGTCAGGTTGGGGTTACGCTTCCTAAGCTTTAATTTTTAAGATTAACGTAATCGTTTATGAACTGCTGTGCAGGAAACAGCGATGGAAATTATTAGAATACAGGGTGGTCATCGGCTATCCGGTAAAGTGCAAATCCGTGGTGCAAAGAATGCCGCATTGCCCTTGATGGTATCAGCAATGCTAACAGAAGAGCACCTCATATTAGATAATTTGCCTTATCTTGCAGATATTCAAACAATGACTGCTTTACTTAATAGTCATGGAGTCCAAGTCAATAGGTCAAAGCCAAGTTCAGCCGATGATAGGCGCGTTAGTCTTAATGCGGAAAGAATTAGTAATACAACAGCAGAATATGACCTAGTAAGGAAAATGCGAGCGTCAATTCTTGTTCTCGGTCCTCTTTTAGCAAGAGAGGGCAGCGCCCGTGTATCTTTACCGGGTGGATGTGCGATTGGAACGCGCCCTGTGGACATTCATTTATCTGGACTATCCCAATTGGGAGCAGAAATAACACTAGTGGATGGTTATGTTGAAGCAAAGGCATCTAGTGGTTTGCGTGGAGCGAGTTTGTCTCTACCTTTCCCGTCCGTAGGAGCTACTGAGAATTTAATGATGGCTGGGGTGCTCGCGGACGGTTTAACAGTGATTAAGAATGCTGCACGTGAGCCTGAGGTAGTAGATTTATCAAATTGTTTGATTAAGATGGGTGCGTATATCCAAGGTGTTGGGACTAGCGAGCTCAAGATTGAGGGAAGAAAAAGCTTACATGGTGCAAGTCACTCGGTAATCCCAGATAGAGTAGAAGCAGGCACATATGCTATCGCTGCGGCAATTACTTCGGGGAATGTAGAACTTCTTGGTGTTTTTTCTGAGCATCTTGAAGCACCACTAAAAATGCTTGAGCAAGCAGGGGTGGATACACATATAACACCAAGAGGTATAGAGATTTCAGCTTCTAAGAGAATATTAGCAAGTGATATCGCTACTAATACCTACCCAGGATTTCCGACAGATTTACAGGCGCAAGCTATGGCTCTTATGACTATAGCTGAAGGACCCTCTGTAATTACAGAAACAATTTTTGAAAACCGCTTTATGCATGTTCCTGAGCTTATTCGTCTGGGTGCTGATATAAATATAAAGGGTCCAACTGCAATAGTTCGTGGTGTAAAAGGATTACGTGGTGCTCCTTTAATGGCTACAGATTTAAGAGCTTCGTCATCTCTTGTTATTGCAGGACTAGCTGCTGAAGGTGAGACAACTGTGAGTAGGGTGCATCATATAGACCGAGGCTATGAAAGGATTGAAGAAAGCTTATCCGTATTAGGTGCAATAATAGTTCGCGAAAGTGTTTAGCGATGAAAAATAAAAAAATTCAAGGCTCTTTATTGAGAATGCGTGCGACAGAAATAGAAGAGCTAAATGTTATAGGTGCATGTATACAAGGTGCTATGAGTTGCTATGGAGAAATGGAATTCGACTCTAAAGAGTATCGTTTTGCAGCTATTCTTGTCAGGTACACTTGGGAAGATGCAGCTAGTCACCAGGCAACACATGAATATGTACAACTAAAACAAATAAGAACTGCCCTTCGAGTAGAATCAGTCGAACAGGTGCGTGTTCGTGGAATAGATCTTAAAAATGAAAATAAACTTCTTGAATTAGTGACTGTTAAAGCGCGGAAGGATATAGGAAAAATTAAAGTACATTTAATTTTTTCGAGTGGTGGAGAAATTTATCTAGATGTAGACAAGCTAGACGTGAGGATGGAAGATCTAGAATCTCCAATTGATAGTCAAGTTAAGGTTAGTTTTGCGGATGATAAAAAGTAAGATAATTTTTGTATGTCAATATACTTTACCAACTGAGAGTAATTACGATGGTAGATAAAGAGGATATTGTTCTGGCTATCCCAAAAGGGCGTATACTTAAAGAGCTTATGCCCGTTCTTGATATAGTAGGTATCACTGTAGAGCCAACTTTCCTAGATGAAGGTGCTCGCCAGTTGCAGTTTTCTACAAATATACCCGGGCTGAGTGTTATTCGAGTTCGTTCCTTTGATGTTGCTACTTTTGTAGCTTTTGGTGCTGCTCATATTGGTATAGCTGGAGCTGATGTTCTAATGGAATTTGATTATGATGAATTGTATGTACCATTGGATTTAGGGATAGCTCGTTGCCGTTTGGTTATTGCCGAGCTAGAAGAATTCTCCGCTGATGACCCATCACAATGGAGCCACGTTCGTGTTGCAACAAAATATCCTCGTTTGACAAAGCGCCACTTTGCAGCGCGCGGTGTGCAGGCTGAGTGTATAAAACTTAATGGTGCTATGGAACTTGCCCCAAAGTTAGGACTTTGCCGAAGGATTGTTGATTTAACACATACGGGAGAAACACTTAAAGCAAACGGCTTAGTTGAAATAGAACATATTTCAGATGTAACTTCTCGTTTAGTAGTAAATCGTGCTGCTATGAAAACACGTGCAGATGAAGTTAGCTCCTGGATCCAAAGATTTAGGGAGGCAGTTGATGGTCAGAAGGTTTAATTATGGTTTGGATGGTCTAAATTCTTCCTTGAAATCATTAATAAGAGATAAACAACGTGTGCCCAGTAATGTGGATCATGATGTAACAAGAATAATTGCAGAAGTTCGTTCGGGTGGAGATTCTTCTTTATGTGCACTTACATCTAAATATGATGGATTTAATGTTAACTCTGCCTCTGATCTGCGGATTAGTGAATCGGATAGGAAGAAGGCAAGCCGGAGTTGTAGTAGCGATATATTGGATGCTTTGAGGTTTGCAGCCGACCGGATTCGCACTTTTCATGAAGAGCAAAAACCATCTAATACTGAATTAAATGATGAATTGGGTGTTAGTCTCTCAGCTGTATGGAATCCAATTAGCTCAGTAGGTTTATATGTTCCTGGTGGGACAGCATCCTATCCTTCCTCAGTACTCATGAACGCTTTACCAGCCAAGGTGGCAGGAGTTTTACGTGTTGTAATGGTAGTTCCTACACGGGATGGTGAACTCAACCCAGTTGTGGCTGCTGCTGCAGAAATTTCAGGAGTTGACGAAATTTGGCGAATAGGAGGGGCTCAAGCGATTGCAGCATTGGCATATGGTACTGAGAGTATAACGCCAGTTGATAAAATCGTTGGACCTGGAAATATATGGGTTGCAACAGCTAAGCAGAAAGTTTTTGGTGATGTTGGTATCGACATGATTGCAGGTCCATCTGAAATTCTAGTGATTGCAGATAATTTAAATGATCCGTCATGGATTGCAGCGGACCTCCTATCCCAAGCTGAACATGACCAATCTGCGCAATCTATACTCATAACTGATGATGAGCAATTTGCAGATGATGTGGAAAAGGAAATTTCTATCTACTTACAATCATTGAACCGTTGCGAGATAGCATCATCAAGTTGGAAAAAACATGGTGCAATAATTTTAGTTTCATCAATAGAAAATGATGCACCAGAGTTAGTTAACCAGATAGCCCCAGAGCACTTAGAAATAGCTGTAGAAAATCCAGATGTTATAGCAAGTCAAATCACAAATGCTGGCGCAATATTCCTTGGGAGGTACACTCCTGAGGCAATTGGTGATTATGTTGCGGGAACAAATCATGTATTACCAACATCAAGAAGTGCGCGTTTTTCATCCGGGCTTTCTGTTCTAGATTTTATGAAACGGACTAGTGTCGTTCGTTGTGATGCAAATAGTCTAGCCTTAGTTGGTCCTGCAGCTATTAGGTTGGCTGAGGCAGAAGGTTTAGAAGCTCATGCGTTATCTGTTTCAGTTCGAATAAGAAATAAATTGGATTGAGTCCATGAAAGGTGATGATTGTGGAAGAACCCAATTCATTGCTGAAATTGCTTTGGGCAGTTCTATAGGGCGACATCCAAGCCCTGATGTTGAACATGAGAGAAAAGTAGCTATATATGATTTATCAGAATCTAATAGTTTTTCTCCAATTGGTGCTCCCCCAGGTCCTTATTCTGCGATATTAAATACAGTTGATAACAGACTTATTATTAACCTTAAGGACCCTGAAGGTGTTTGTATTGATCCTGTAAATATTCCTATGTCTCCATTTCGTTCCCTAATGAAAGACTATGCACAAATTTGCAATGCATATATGGAGGCAATTCGAGCAGCTAAGCCCTCCCGAATAGAGGCAATAGATATGGGTCGAAGAGGACTTCATAATGAAGGTTCTGAATTATTACGCGACGCTCTAAAGCATAAAGTTGAGCTAGATGAAGATACTGCTCGTCGTATATTTACGCTTTTATACGTCTTTCAAATGCGCGGGTGAATGTCATTGTGAATAATAAACTTAAACGTATATTATTTGCATGTACTTGGAATGCAGTACGTTCTCCTATTGCTGAAGCTTTAATGAATCTAATTGCAGGTAATAGATTCTTAGTTGATTCAGTTGGGGTTCGTTTGGGTATGATCGATCCTTTTGCAATTGCTGTAATGAAAGAAATTGGTATTGATATTTCAAATCATAACCCCAAAATTTTTGAAGACCTTACAGCAGAAACATTTGACATAGTTATCTCACTATCTCCAGAAGCTCAACATAAGGCGATTGAAATGACTCGAGGCAATGATTGTGAAGTAGAGTTCTGGCATACTATGGATCCATCTATCATTGACGGTAGCCGGGAAGTCCAACTTGCTGCATTTCGTCAAATACGTGATGAGTTATCAAGTAAGTTAGATAAACGTTTTGGTTGTTCTGCACCAATAATATAGTGTGATTTAGCAGGCCGTATTATTAAATACAGTTTGATATTGTTTTTTTGTTTACTTTGTTTTTTCGGTATTTGTGATGGGTAAATCAAATTCTAATAACCGGACCATCTTTGAGTCATTATCTGATGTAAACCGTCTTGTACTTGCCTCTGCTTCCTCTAGAAGGAAACAGCTTTTATTACAAATGGGTATTAAGGCAGATTCTATAATGCCAGCAAATATTGATGAGTCAGCTTTTCGTAATGAATCACCACGTTTATATGCCGCTAGGCTAGCTAAGGAGAAATGTTTGGCTATTTCTAAGCTAGAACCTAGAGCCTTTATAATTGGAGCTGATACTGTTGTGACTGCAGGAACAAAAATTTTTCCAAAGGCTGATTCTATTGAAATTGCACGAGAGTGTATGATCCAATTATCTGGTCGTCGACATCAAGTTATAACAGGTGTCGCTGTAATTTCACCATTAGGTAGGTTATCAACTCGATTAGTGACAACACGAGTTAAGTTTAAAAGGCTGAGTAATAGAGAGTTAGAAGTCTATTTAGGGACCTATGAGTGGGAAGGAAAAGCAGGAGGTTATGCAATACAGGGTGTCGCTGGTAGCTTTATAGATTGGATAAATGGCTCTTATACAAATGTTGTTGGTTTACCGTTATATGAAACTAAGAATTTATTAGAAGGGCTAGGTTGGAAATGGAAACCAGCTCATGGCAAGGCCTCAACTAAATCAGAGTTTTAAGCTGTGTCAGTTTTAGGAGAAGTATTCATATCGTCTACACCATTTGCAAAATATATTGCAGTTGTTAATTCATATGGTCATGCCACTATTTTACACGCTGAGACCGTTGGTAGAGAAAGTATGGTAGGTGACATATGGTTAGCTAAGGTTATTAGACCAGTCCCTGGTCATGAAGCCGTATTTGTATCTTTAGGTGAATCCAGAATCGCTATGTTGAAAGGTAAGGTAGACCCTGGAATTTATCTTCCTGTCCAAGTAGTACGTGATAATTTTGGAGAAAAAAACCCTCTTTTAACAGACCGTCCTATTTTTACAGGCCGATATTTAATTTATGAACCACACGGTAAAACCGATAGAGTAAGTCGTAACATTGATGATCCAAAATCAAAAAACAAATTAATGGAAATATTAGGTGAAATTCATAGGTCAAAAGGCGCATTCATAGCGCGGAGATTATCTAATGCTGCTAATTATGATATTCTAAAGGAAGAAGCTAGAATGTTAGTTGCTTGTGCGCAAGAAACTGAATTTAAAGCAGCAACTTCATCAAGTCAGCAGCTTTTATTTTCTTCTGGAGGCTTGGTAGGTCGCATTTTTAGGGAGTTTGCAGAAGAGGATAAAAATATTTGGTTTGATGACGCACAAGTTTATGACAACTTCATAAATAGAGATTTCATATATAGTCAAAATATTAAAAAATGGTTAAAATTCTCACCTGAGGTAGACCTTTTTGAGAGGTATGACCTTAATAGTCAATGGTCCAAGTCTTTAGAGCCATATGTTTCATTGCCTTCAGGTGGAAAGTTGATCATTGAAGAGACTAATGCTTGTACAACTATTGATGTAGACTCTGGCGTAAAGAAAAAAATAAATTCTCCTAAAACTGCATGCTATGAAGCCATAACTGTTTCTGCAGCAGAAATTATCAGACGAAATCTTGCAGGTCTTATTACAATTGATTTGCCTTTGGCTTATGGAAAAAAAGAAACTAACAAACTGTGTAATTTAATGAAGTCTGAGTTAGCAAAAGACCGAATACAATTTGATGTACTTGGAATTACTAATGGGGGCTTATTAGAAGTAACAAGAAGAAGGATAGGTCAATCATTATTACATTCAGTGACAAAACAAGACATTAAATTTCCATGGCTTTCACGAATATGGAGGCCAGAGATTACTGCCCATCAATTATTGTGCCAAGCAAGAAGAGAGGTTGCCTCGGGTTCAGCGTCAGTAACTATATATGCAAACCCAATTGTGGTAGAACTTTTTTCAGAGTCCAACTCAATTTCTAACTGGTTGAATGCAAATTTCTTAATTAAAGAAAATGCAAGTTTATCACATGATAATTTTGAGGTTCATGGCAGATGACAATTAGTGCACTGACTTGGACTGAATTTTTTGGTGGTATATTTCTTCTGTTTTTAGGTGGAGAGCTATTAGTGCGTGGTGCTGTAGCGTTTGCTCAAAAACTTGGTGTATCACCCCTTCTTATTGGTGCTACTTTTGTAGCTTTTGGTACCTCAGCACCTGAGTTAGTTGTTAGTATAGGGGCTGCTGCTCGAGGAGTAGTAGATATTGCAATTGGTAATGTCCTTGGCTCAAATTTAGCTAATCTACTTTTAATTTTAGGAGTTACAGCAGCTCTCCGTCCGATCGTGATTGGACCTAAAGTCGTAAGACGTGACTCCATAACACTACTCTTTTCTACTGCGGCAGTAACTGGTCTAGCATTTGCAGATATTATACCAAGGTATGCAGGTGCAATAATGATTTTATTACTTTTATGCCATGTAGGCTACGGATATTGGAAAGAAAGAAGAGAAGCAACTTTGAAGGCTAATGATATTAATGATTATTTAGAAAGTCGTAGTAGTGATATAAATACAAAGCCTTTATGGGTATCAAGTTGCTTTTTGATTATAGGTATTACAGGTGTAATTTTTGGGGCACATTTTTTGGTTGAAAGCGGTACGACAATGGCACGTGCTGTTGGTATTTCTGAGGCTGTAATTGGACTTACTGTAGTAGCTTTAGGAACTAGTTTACCTGAACTTGCAACTTCTGTGACCGCAGCAATAAAGCGCCATGGAGATGTAGCCCTTGGAAATATACTTGGGTCTAGCTTATTTAATTTATTAGGAATTTTGGGTGCAGTTGCCCTAGTTCACCCAGCGCCAATACCTAATGTAATTGCTAATTTGGATATTTGGGTGCTTTTGGGCATTACATGTTTAGTATTAATTCCGGTATTGATTGGTTGGCAATTAGGTAGAGTAGCCGGATGTATTTTACTATTTTTATATGTTTTATACATCGTTCATCATTTTATATAAGTTATATCCCTAAACATTCACAGTTATCTTAAAGCTTATTTATTGCATGGGACTGGATATGTTATTGAGCCATTAGAGTAGGATTGCCCAGCTTTAAAGCAAGTAATTATTCCTTTCCCATCTGCCCAATAAAGGTGAGGGTTAATGCCATTCATGCCATCTTTAAGATAGTAACTATGACCCCAATGACCACTTCGTTCATTTGGGGGACGAAATTCTCGTCCAATTTGAAAATGTAAATGTCTTACTTTTGCTATACATCTAAACTGGAAGTGATTGTCACCTAGGTTGCCAATTAATTGTCCCCGTTTGACGATATCCCCTGCCTTGACAAACATTTCCCCAAGATGTCCATAGAGCGCAATAAGC
>Ga0114933_10003429_pt1 | contig 15454 bp, 14 predicted proteins | sample 4SBtaG_FD_89691 | JGI IMG/M metagenome (GOLD analysis project Ga0114933, IMG submission 89691) | Deep subsurface microbial communities from Kolumbo volcano to uncover new lineages of life (NeLLi) - 4SBTROV12_W25 metaG | ecosystem: Environmental > Aquatic > Marine > Volcanic | place: Kolumbo... | reverse complement strand
GGCGCAGAGGCCGCGGCGAGGTCGGCCCTGGTGGGTGGCCCGGGCAATCTGGGGGCTCGCGAGCTGCTGGCGAATGTGCTCGCGACCCGCGGCGACGAGGAGGGACGCGAAGAGGCGATGTCGATGTACGAGTCGCTTCTGGCAGACGGTCCAGCGGCCGACCTCCACGGGCGCCTTGCCCTGCTGCTCGGTCTGGAGGGTCGGGGCGCCGAGGCACAGTGGCATGTGGATGCGGGTCTCGCGCTGGCTCGTGATCCCGATCTCCAGACAGCGGCGGAGCGGCGGCACCTGATCTCGTTCCTCGCCGAACACGACCCGCAGCTCGCGCTCGAACTGGCGCGGGCGGACCTTGCAGAGCGTCGTGACGTGGAGGCCCATGCCTGGGTCGCCTGGGCTCTCCATCGCACCGGCGATACCGACAGCGCTGTCGAGGCGCTCGCCCCTGTGCTGGCGGCTCGAACCGACGACCCCTGGCTGCTGTACCAGGCCGGGATGATCCTGGCCGACGTGGGGGACAGGGAGGAGGCGGAAGTACTCCTGCGGCGCGCCCTCGACATCAACCCGCGTTTCGACGTACGCCATGCGGACCTCGCCGCAGAGCGGCTGCTCGCGTTGTGATGTCCCACGCCGTTCGTAGGGTGCGCTCGTGTTGTTCGACGTGCGGTGCCCGGGGTGTGGCCGACGAGGCTGGTGTCCGTGCGCCGACTGCCGAGATGCCTTGGCTCGGCCGTCGGCCGCGCCGGTCCCGGGCCTGACCACCGTCACCTCGCTGTTCGCTCACGACGAGCTGGGCGCCCGCTTCATTCACGCCCTCAAACTGGACAACGATCGGGCCATCGTGTGCTGGTTGGCCGACTCGCTCTCCCGCTCGCTTCGTGTCGGAGGCGTCGAGCCGCGCCTCATCACCTGGGCGCCCACGACTGCGAAGGCGCGGCGGGAGCGGGGCTTCGACCAGGCCGAGCTGCTCGCCAAGGCGGTGGCCCGGCGGCTCGGACTCCGGGCGCGCCCGATGCTGCGCCGGGTGGGGGCGGCGACACAGCACGGCCGCAGTAGGAGCCAGCGCCTCGGCGGTCCACGATTCCTCGCCAGCGCTGTGCCCGCCGCGGCGGCCCTGCTGGTGGTCGACGATGTCCTCACCACGGGGGCGACCTTGACGTCTGCTGCTGAGGCTCTGCGGGGAGCTGGAGCTGCGGAGGTGCACGGCGCGACCTGCAGTCGAGCCTGAAGCGACCTCCAGCGGGTGGTAGCCGCGGGCCCAGGGTGCTTCTAAAGTGGGCCTCCCGTGTGCTGCGGGGGGCCTGAACGACGGAGGTACCCCGTGCAGATCACCATCACTGGCCGCAAGGTCGACGTCCCCGATGACGTTCGTTCGGCAGTGGAGCGCAAGATCGGCTCCCTCGACCGTTTCGTCGGCGACCTCGAGCGGGCCGATGTGGTGTTTCGCGAGGAGAAGAACCCCCGCATCGCCGAACGCGACCAGGTGGAGGTGACCCTTCGCGGTCACGGTCATCATGTGCGCGCGAGCGTCGCGGGGACCGATCAGCACCAGGCCGTCGACCTGGCCGTGGACAAACTCGGCAAACAGCTACGCAAACTCAAGACCAAGGTGGTCAGACGCCATCGACCCAATGCACACCGCGACGAGAACCACCACCCGCTCGCAATGCTCGACCACGACCTCGTCGAAGACGACGGGCCCGACGATGACCGCAGTCCTCAGATCGTGCGTCGCAAGACCTTCGATCTCGACCTCATGATCCCCGACGACGCCATCGTCCGCATGCAGCTCTTGGATCACGACTTCTTCTTGTTCGTGAACGCAGACAGCGGCAAGCCCTCGGTGGTCTATCTCCGAGACGACGGCGACGCCGGCCTCATCGAAATCGACACCTGAGCGTTCCCGTCCGACACCCGGGCGTTGCTTCCGGGTACTCCACACCGCGGCCTCCCCGTTCTGGGGCGCTCCTGCCCGCGCCTGCGCGGGCCCCACGTACCCGAAACGGGGAGGCCGTTCCGACAGTGACCCAGAAGCTTTGGCGAGGGGTACTCAGACCCCTGCCGCGGGCGGCCCCGGAAGGGCAGGTCGGATCGGTAGCCTTGGCTCGATGGCCGTGTTTTCCAAGGTGCTGCGCGCAGGTGAGGGCAAGAAGCAGCGCGCCCTTCAGTCCCTCGTCCCCGAGATCAATGCGATCGAGCCCGAGATCGAGGCACTCACCGACGAGGGCCTCCGCGCCAAGACCACCGAATTCCGGCTCCAGCTCGACCAGGGCGCCGACCTCAACGACATCTTGATCGACGCCTTCGCAGTCACACGCGAAGCCGCGCGCCGAGTGATTGGCCAGCGCCATTACGACGTCCAGCTGATGGGCGGCGCCGCTCTGCACTTCGGTTGGGTCGCCGAGATGCGCACCGGCGAGGGCAAGACCCTCGTGTCCACCCTTCCCGTCTACCTCAACGGCCTGTCGGGCAAGGGCGTCCACATCGTCACGGTGAACGACTACCTGGCCAGCCGCGACGCCGACTGGATGGGCCAGATCCACCGCTTCCTCGGCCTCGATGTCGGCTTGGTGATCCCGGGCCACCCGGATCCAGCGCACAAGCGCAAGCAGTACGCCGCCGACATCACCTACGGCACCAACAACGAGTTCGGCTTCGACTACCTGCGCGACAACATGGCGCCCACCAAGGGCCAGCAGGTGCAGCGCGGCCACAACTACTGCATCGTGGACGAGGTCGACTCGATCCTCATCGACGAGGCGAGGACCCCGCTCATCATCAGCGGCCGGCTCGCCGATGCTGCTCAGCTCTACCAGCGGTTCGCCCAGGTCGCCCGAACGATGAACCGCGACGTCGACTACGAGGTCGAAGAGGACAAGCGAAACGTCGCCGTCCTCGAGCCGGGCATCGAGAAGGTCGAACGAGCCCTCGATATCGAGAACCTCTACGACCAGGTCAGCTCCAACCTGGTTCACCAGATGAACGCTGCCTTGCGCGCCAAGGAGCTGTACCACCGCGATAAGGACTACGTGGTCCAGAGCGGGGAGGTGAAGATCGTCGATGAGTTCACCGGTCGCATCCTCGACGGTCGTCGCTGGAGCGAAGGCCTCCACCAGGCCGTCGAGGCCAAGGAGGGGGTGAAGATCAAAGAGGAGAATCAGACCCTCGCCACGATCACCCTCCAGAACTACTTCCGTCTGTACGACAAGCTCGCAGGCATGACCGGCACCGCCACCACCGAGGCGGCGGAGTTCGCCAACACGTACGGCCTCGACGTCGTCCCGATCGACACTCACCGCCCGGTTCAGCGCCTCGATCAAGGCGACCTCATCTACAAGACCGAGCAGGCCAAGACCGACGCCGTCATCGACGACATCGAGGAGCGGACTCGCACCGGTCAGCCGATCCTCGTCGGCACCGTGAGCGTGGAGAACAGCGAGCGGCTCAGCCACGCGCTCGAGCGCCGTGGCATCGCCCACAATGTGCTCAACGCCAAGGAACACACGCGCGAGGCGGAGATCATCACCCAGGCCGGGCAGCTTGGCGCCGTGACCGTGGCCACCAACATGGCCGGCCGTGGCGTCGACATCCTTCTCGGCGGCAACCCCGAAGGTCTGGCCCGCCAGGACCTCTACCGCGACGGCCTCGACCCCGACGATCCCGAGAACGAACAGCTGCTGGCCGAGCGGACTCGGGCCCACGAGCCCGAATGCACAGAGCAGGGAAAGCGGGTGCTCGAGTTGGGGGGGCTCTACGTACTCGGCACCGAACGCCACGAGTCCCGGCGCATCGACAACCAGCTCCGCGGCCGTACCGGACGCCAGGGAGACCCCGGCGAGAGCCGCTTCTACTTGTCGCTCGAAGACGACCTCATGCGCCTCTTCGCGACCGGCGCGATGAACTGGGTGATGGACAAGGCGTTGCCCGACGACGTTCCGATCGAAGCGAAGATGGTCACCAAGGCCATCGAGCGGGCCCAGAACACCGTCGAGCAGAAAAACGCCGAGGTCCGCAAGAACGTCCTCAAGTACGACGAGGTGATGAACGAGCAGCGCAAGGTGATCTACGCCAGGCGCGAGCAGGTCCTCGGCGGGTCGGACCTGCGCAACGAGTCGATCGAATACATCGAGCAGGCCGTGGAGGCCACGGTTCACGAGTTCTGCGTGTCCGACGTGGAGACGGAGTGGGATCTCGAAGGGTTGCACGCCGAGATCGGCACCTACTGGCCGACCGAGATCACCGAAGAGCAGCTCGCTGAGTCGATGACGCAGACCGATCTCATCGAGCGACTCACCGACGACGCCGTCGGCTTCTATCAGCAGCGCGAGGCCGAGCTCGGCGAAGACGCGATGCGCGAGGTCGAGCGTCAGGTGATGCTGCGCATCATCGACCAGCGGTGGCGCGAACACCTCCACGAGATGGACTACCTCAAAGAGGGCATCCACCTGCGTGGGATCGGTCAGCGAGACCCCGTGTCGGAGTACCAGCGCGAGGGCTACGACATGTTCGCCACGATGATCCAGTCGGTGTACCGGGATTTCGTGAAGTACGTCATGCACGTGCAGGTGGTCACGCAGGGCAGCCAGCAGGCACCCCCGACGGCCGACGTCAGCTACTCGGCCCCCGACGGCAGCCCGGCTCCCGCCGCGGCACCCCAGCCGGCGATGGCCGGCGCACCTACGGCCGCGCCTCAGCCGGCCCGTACCGCCAAGCCACAGCAGGTGGTGAAGTCGGCCGAAGAGAAGGTCGGCCGCAACGACCCCTGCCACTGTGGTTCGGGCAAGAAGAGCAAGCACTGCCACGGTCGCTGACCCGCTGGCTGCGACAACCCGACGGATCACATGCGTGACTACACGGAGACCCTTGCCGACCTGGATCGGCGCGTTGCTGAGGCGCAGACGTACCTGCGCATCGATGGCGCGCGCGACGAGCTGACCCAGCTCGAATCGCGAGCGGCGTCACCCGATCTGTGGGACGACCAGGACGAGGCCCGCAAGGTCACCTCCCGGCTGGCCAACATCAAAGACGACATCGACAGGTGGGAGCGGGTGCGAGATGAGCTGGAGGATCTCGCGGTTCTCTACGAGCTCGCACGCGACGAGGACGACGAGTCCCAGGCCGAGGAGATCGACGCGGGGATCGCGACCCTCGTGGCCCAGCTCGATGAGATCGAGCTGCTCGCTCTCTTCTCCGGCGAGCACGACGAGAACGACGCGGTGTGCGAGGTCCACTCGGGCGCCGGCGGAACCGACGCCTGCGACTGGGCCGAGATGCTGCTGCGGATGTACTTGCGGTGGGCGGAGCGGAAGGGTTTCGGCATCGAGCTGCAGGAGGCGACCGATGGGGGAGAGGCGGGGCTCAGCTCGGCGACCTTCCTCGTCAAGGGACGCCACGCATTCGGGTTCCTTCAAGCGGAGCGCGGCGTCCACCGACTCGTCCGCATCTCACCGTTCGATGCCAATGCCCGCCGCCACACGGCGTTCGCGTCGCTCTCGGTCGTGCCCTTCTTCGACGAGGTGTCCGACGAGGTCGAGATCGACGAGAAGGACCTGCGCATCGACACCTACCGCTCGTCCGGTGCCGGTGGCCAGCACGTCAACGTGACCGACTCGGCGGTTCGGATCACCCACCTTCCGACGGGCGTTGTCGTGGCGTGTCAGAACGAGCGCAGTCAGCACCAGAACAAGGACAGGGCCATGCAGATGCTGGCCGCCAAGCTGGCCGACCTCCAGCGCCAGGAGCGCGAGGCCGAGATGAACGCCCTCGCTGGCGAGCAGCGCGAAGTCGCGTGGGGTTCGCAGATTCGCTCCTATGTGCTGCACCCCTATCAGCAGGTGAAGGATCTCCGATCGGGTCTCGAGTTGGGCAATGTCGAGGGGGTCCTCGACGGCGACCTCGACGGGCTGATGGAGGCCTTTCTCCAGTGGCAGCGATCCGAGCAGCAGGGTGACGAGTAGTCAGGTCCGCCTGACGCCGGATCTCGCCGAGGCTGTCGTACCCTGGTGGACGGTTCGGCGGAGCACCGAACGCCCCCACACCGACCAGGTTCGATGATCCGACTCGACAACGTCACCAAGATCTACAAGGGCGACACGCGCGCGGTCGACGGCGTGAGCCTCAACATCGACAAGGGCGAGTTCGTGTTCTTGGTCGGCGCCTCCGGCTCAGGCAAGAGCACGATGCTGCGCCTGCTCACCTGCGAGGAGCAGCCCACCACCGGCGAGATCCACGTGGCGGGCAAGGACCTCGGGCGGCTCTCCAACTGGAAGGTGCCGTACCTGCGCCGCAACATCGGCTCGGTCTTTCAGGACTTCAAGCTCCTGCCCAACAAGACCGTCTACGAGAACGTGGCGTTCGCGCTCGAGGTGATCGGCCGCCCGCGTCACGTGATGAACACGCAGGTCCCCGCGATCCTCGAGCTGGTCGGTCTCGCCAACAAGCACAAGAACTTCCCCGATGAGCTCTCGGGCGGCGAGCAACAGCGGGTGTGTATCGCGCGGGCGTTCGTCAACCGGCCGCTGATCCTCCTCGCCGACGAGCCAACGGGAAACCTCGATCCCGCCACCGCTGAGGACATCATGCGGCTGCTGGATCGAATCAATCGCACGGGGACCACGATCGTGATGGCCACACACGATCACACCATCGTCGACCGCATGCGACGCCGGGTGGTGGCACTGGCGGACGGACAGGTCGTGCGCGATCAGCAGCACGGCGCCTACGGATAGCCCAGGGAGCAACCGACGTGATCAGCCGCTTCGGGTACTTCTTCCGTGAGACGTGGATCAACATCCGCCGCAATCTCACGCTCACTGTCGCGGCCATCTTGACCGTGGCCGTCGGGGTGATGTTGGTCGGGATGGGCCTCATGGCTCGCTATGCGAGCAACAATGCCCTCGGCCGCTGGCAGGGCGGCGTTCAGTTCGAGGTGTTCCTCCAGCCCGAGATCTCTGGCGACCAGATCGACGCGATCGGTCAGGAGCTCCGAATCCACCCCGACATCGAGCGCATCGAGTTCTTCAGCCAAGAGCAGGCCTACGAGCTCCTCGAGGAAATGCTCTCCGACGATCCGGATCTGGTCGCCGACGTCTCGCCCGACACCCTGCCCTCGTCGTATCGGGTCGTTCCGCGCGTGGCCGAGGGTGAACTGATCGAGTCGCTCGCCGCCCAGTTCCGACAGAGACCCGGCGTCTACAGCGTGCAGACCGGGCGCGACCAGGTGGATGCGATCAAGGAGTGGTTCAACTCGTTCCGCTGGATCGTGATGTTGATGTCCATCGTGCTCGCGAGTGTGAGCGTGATGCTGATCTTCAACTCGATCCGGGTGGCGATGTTCGCGAGACGCCGCGAGATCGAGGTGATGAAGTTGGTTGGCGCGACCAACAGCTTCATCAGATTCCCGTTCATTCTCGAGGGCATGCTGCACGGTTTGATCGGGGGAATCGTCGGCGCGATCGCTGCTGGTGTGCTCCGGGGACACATCGAGGACCTCTTCGGGCGCTCGGAGATCCTGGCGTTCTTCCGCAGCTTCACCGTGACGTCGAGCCAGTTCAACACTGCGGCGATCCTCACGGTGGTCGCAGGTGTGGTCGTCGGTGCGGTCGGCTCGGCGTTCGCCGCCGGTCGCTTCCTCGATGTCTGAGTTGTCGCCACGGCTCCTCGCCGCACGTGGATCGCTACCGTGACCGATGCGGCCCCACTTGACCAGGTCTTTTGCTACGGCACGCTGCTCCCCGGCGAGGAGCGCTGGCACTACCTCGAGCCCTACGTCCTCGCCCAGGACGAGGATCAGGCGTCGGGCCGCCTGTACGACACGGGCCTCGGCTATCCGGCGGCGCTGTTCGACCAGGTCGGCGTGATCCACGGGATGGTGTTCACGATCGATCGCCTCCGGCGCGACGAAGCCCTCGATCTTCTCGACGAGTTCGAGGGCGCCGTTGCCGGATTGTATCACCGGGTCTCGCTGGTCACCGCTCTGGGTCGGAACGCCTACGGGTACCAGTTCGGGGGCGGCATCGAGGGGCTCACCGCCATCACGCACGGTCGCTGGTTGGACCGCAACCCCCAGCTCTGAACCCTTCTGCCAGCTTGTGGGGTCAACCGGGTCACCCTGGAAGCTGGCAGAACGGTGTCAGCTGCAGCAGGAGTCGTCCGAGCCGCCCACGCTGACCGGTTCGAGACCATCCGTGGGGGCGCAGCACTGCTGGTCGCCCTCGATCACGATGTTGGCCAGGCTCTCGCTGTCGCCGTTGCGCACGTACCACTCCCAGCGAGTGCCATCTGGCCCGTCGAGCCACGTCTCGGTCTTCTGGGCGTAGCAACACAGAGTGTCGGCGACGCCCGTGGTGTCGAGGCCCTCGGCGACGAGCCGGGCCTCGGCTTCGGAGACCTCTTCTTTGGTCTCGACCTCGACACCGAGGTGGTTGATCGAGCCGGTCTCGCCTGCGCCCTCGAAGAGCACGAGCTTGAGCGGCGGATCGGCGATGGCGAAGTTGGCGTAGCCGGGCCGGCTCTTGAACGGCTCGGCGCCGAACATCTTCGAGTAGAACGCGATGGCTTCGTCGAGGTCGTCGACGTTGAGTGCGAGCTGGAGTCTGGACATGAGGGAACTCCTCGGTTCTGGTCCGCAGGGTAGCCCCGACGGATATCGATCATCTCATATATCGACGGACATCGAATTCGTCGATGGAGTGAGTGTGCGCGCGAAATTGATGTCTGTCAATATCCCTCTACGAAAATATTGACATCTGCCGATATCGACAGCGGCCGATCCTTCTGCAGACCGCCTAGGCTGGTCCCATGCAGTTCACTTGCTGCAACGGTCCGACTGCCGAGCCGCTCTCCGAGCTCGAAGCCGACGAGCTGGCCTCTGTGCTGAAGGTGCTCGCGGATCCCGTTCGTCTCCGCCTCCTCAGCCTCGTCGCCCGAGCACCTGGTGGTGAGGTGTGCGCGTGCGACCTGGTGGATGTCCTCGAACGGAGTCAGCCGACGATCAGCCACCACCTCAAGGTGCTCTTCGAGGCTGAGGTGCTCGCCAAAGAGCGACGGGGCGTCTGGATTCACTACTCGATCCACCCGGATGCGATCTCGAGTGTGTGCGCGGCCCTCGGCGTCGCGTGCGGGCCGGTTGCGGCGACGGTCTAGATCCGACACGCTCTCCTGCGATCGCCGAGCTGCAGGGGAACACATGCCGGAATTCGAAACCATCCGCTACGAGGTAGAGGACCGGGTTCTCACGATCACCCTCAACCGGCCCGAGAAGCTCAACGCCTTCAACGGACACATGCAGAGGGAGATGGTCGAAGCGCTCGACGCAGCGGACCTGGACGACGACGTCCGCGTCGTGATCGTCACCGGCGAGGGCCGCGGGTTCTGCGCAGGGGCCGACCTCGGCCGAGGTGCCGAGACGTTCGACTACGACAACCAGAGCGACGACGCCAAGGCCGAACGCGTCGAGTCCGAGGGGCGAGGCGAGGGCGACCTGACCTGGATGCGCGATGGCGGCGGCTTGCTGACGCTGCGGATCTACGAGTTCAACAAGCCGATCATCGCCGCGATCAACGGGCCGGCCGTCGGGATCGGCGTCACCATGACCCTTCCGATGGACATCCGCCTGGCATCGACCGCTGCCCGGATCGGGTTCGTGTTTGCTCGACGCGGCATCGTTCCCGAGGCGTGCTCGAGCTACTTTCTGCCTCGACTGGTCGGCGTGAGCAAGGCGCTGGAGTGGGCGTACAGCGGACGCGTCTTCGAGGCGGACGAAGCGCTCGCCGGCGGGCTCGTGCGGTCGCTCCACGAGCCCGACGAGTTGCTTCCTGCGGCGCGGGCGATCGCAGCGGAGATCGCCGAGAACACATCAGCGATCTCGGTGTCGATGATTCGCCACATGATGTGGCGGATGCTCGGCGCCGATCATCCGATGGAGGCACACAAGGTCGACAGTCGCGGCGTGTTCCACCTCGGGCAGGGCGCAGACGCCCACGAGGGGGTCGTGTCGTTCCTCGAGAAGCGCCCAGCCGAGTTCTCGATGAAGGTCAGCGAGGACATGCCCGAGTTCTTCCCCTGGTGGGAGCAACGTCACTTCTCCTAGCGACCAACCGGGGTCCGCTCTGAAGCCTTGACCTGGCGGCCCACCGACGGCCTTCTCCGCCATGACGATGCGCAGTAGCGTCGTGGTCGACGCTCGAGGGGGAGATGCACCATGCACGTCGGATACACCACCGCTTTTCAGAACCCGTTCGACGGGCTGCCCGACATGGAGGTCTACAACGAGGAGCTCCGCCTGTGTGACCTCGCCGTAGAGCTCGGATTCCGCTCGCTGTGGACCGTCGAGCACCACTTCGACGACTACACGTTGTGTCCTGATCCGGTTCAGTTCCTGTCCTACATGGCCGGTCGACACCCAGATGTGCTCTTGGGAACCGGTGTGATCGTTCTGCCCTGGCACGATCCCATCAGGGTGGCCGAGCAGATCGCTCTTCTCGACAACATGTCGGGAGGACGGATGATTCTCGGGATTGGTCGGGGCTTGGCCCGGATCGAATACGAGGGCTTTCGCGTGGACATGAACACCTCCCGCGAGAGACTCGTCGAGTACGCCCGGCTGGTGATGGACGCCCTCGAGACCGGGGAGATGGCCTACGACAACGAGTTCGGGACCCAGCCCGCCCGGCAGATCCGGCCCCGCGCCCCGTTCTCGTTCAAGGGACGTGCCTACGCGGCTGCCGTGTCCCCCGAATCCATGCCCCTCATGGCTTCGCTGGGCTACGGGGTGCTGGTCATCCCGCAGAAGCCGTGGACCGTCGTCCAGCAAGATCTCGCCGAGTACAACCGGGTGTTCAACGAGGTGAACGGCACCGACGGCCCACCCCCCTTCAGCGGCGGCTCGGTGTTTTGCGACGCCAGCGCCGACCGGGCCGAGGAGATGGCCCGTCGCTACATCGGCGCCAACTACGAGAGTGTGATGCGCCACTACGAGTTCACCGCAGACCCCCACAAGGGAGTGAAGGGGTACGAGTTCTACACCGGCATCAGCAAGCACATCGAGAAACAGGGTCTGGATGGTGCCGCCCAGGACTTCGTCAACCTGATGCCGTGGGGCACCCCCGAGCAGATACTCGAGAAGTTCGAGTACATGGGCAAGATGATCGGTATGAACGCCGTGATGCCCGGGTTCAGCTACGGCGGGATGCCCTTCGAGGATGCGGAGGCTTCGATGCGCTTGTTCGCGGCCGAGGTCTTGCCCGAGATGAGGAGCTGGGAGGCACCCCCGCTGGAAGTTCCCGGGGCCACATCTGAGTATCTCTGATTGATCAAATTTCGACACTGAGACCGATTGGAACGGTCTGGCTGTCGACAGATCGGGCAATCGGTGTCGCCCCGACGACTGCGGCGCAGCGCAGTCAGCGATGGATCTGGCGAGCAGGGACGCTGTCGCCCAGACGACTGCGGCGCAGCGCAGTCAGCGATGGAGAGGCTCGTCGCACATGTGGCATTCGAGCGAGAGCGTGCTGTGCTCGATGCCGCGTTCTTCGAGGAGGACCTCGAGGTCTCGGCTGACCCGCTGGGCCTCGTGGAGGGTGGTGCGATCGACCACGACGTGAGCGGTCAGGGCAGCGGTCTCGGAGTCGATCGACCACACGTGGACGTGGTGGACGTCCTCGACGTCGGGGTGGGTGGCCATGAGCGCGGCGAGGGTGTCCGCTGACTGCTCGCCCGGCGCGGCTTCGAGGAGCACTGCGGTGGCGCCGCGAAGGAGCCGCCATCCCTGGTGGAGCACGAGGGCCGACAGCAGCAGCGAGGCGGCCGGGTCGGTCCAGGTCGCGTCGGCAACCTGCACGGCGATTCCGACGCCGAGCACGACGACCGAGCCGAGCGCGTCGATCGCGAGGTGGGTGACGGCGGCGCGGAGGTTGAGGTTGGATCCCGCGTGGCGGCGCAAGCCCAGGGCGCCGCCGCCGTTGATCACGAGTGCGATGGAGGCCAGCACGATCACCCCGACGCCCTCGATGTGAGAGTCGTCGCCGAGTCGTCGAAGCGCTTCGATGGCGATCCAGACGCCCGACGCGACGAGCAGGACGGCATTGGTCAGCGCGCCGAGAACCTCGACCCGCTTGAGCCCGTACGTGAAGCGTCCGTCGCCGGGTCGGGTCGCTGCACGGAAGGCCAACGCTGCGACACAGAGCCCGACGACGTCGGTCGCCTGGTGCGCGGCGTCGGCCCACAAGGCCAAGCTCCCGAACACAGCGCCGCCGATGATCATGGCGACGAGCAGGACACCGTTGGCGCCGAGAGTCCATGCCAGAGTGCGGCTACGAGCGCTGTGTTGGTGGTGGTGTGAGTGATCGTGCGCCATTGGAGACCTTGCCGTGGGCACTATTGTGCCCGGTGGTCTTGTCGACCAACATCCACCCATGGCTGAGCACCTGGTGGATCCGTGACCCTCGGGTCTGCGTGCGCTGTGGTGGCGGCGTCGCCGGGAACGACGGCAGCTGTCGAAGCGCTGTGTCCTGGTGGACTCCCCGAGGGGTGGTGTCAGATCCGCCCGTATCGCGTCGTCGGCCGCCTCTGGTTCGAGACCGACAGCGATGCCCGTGCGGCGGTCGCGGCCTTGCGAACCGCCGGTCATGCCGCTGTCCTCGGTCCACCGGATGCGCAGCACGAAGCGGCATGGGCCAACAGGAATCGCCCGACGGTCATCGGATCGCGACTAGCGGTCTGCTTTCCCTGGGTCGAGGTGCAGCTGCGGGTCGACCACGTGGTGGAAATCGATCCGGGGATCGGTTTCGGCACCGGATCACACCCGTCGACCACGCTGATACTCGAGGAGCTGTGCACGCGGGACCTGTCGAGCTGCTCTGTCGCAGACATCGGTTGCGGGAGCGGAGTTCTCAGCGTCGCTGCGGCCGTGATGGGGGCGCGGCGCAGCGTCGGGATCGACGTCAACGTCGAAGGCCTGATGGCAGCTCGTGCCAACGCGGTACTCAACGGTGTGGTCGACCGGGTCGACGTCTCACCGACCCCGGTGCACGACCTCGCGGAAGCGGGGGATGTGTTCGATCTCGTCCTGGCCAACATTCACGCGCCTGTCATCGCCGAGATGGCAGAGCACCTCGCGCGCCTGACAGCGCCGCACGGAACCCTGGTGTTGAGCGGCCTCTCGATCGCCCAGGTCTCAGTGCTCCGAGCGAGGTTTCCGATCTTCGAGTTCGAGGCGCCGCGCCGACTCGACGACTGGGTCGCCCTGGTGGGTCAGCGCTCGCCGAGGTAGCGACGCAACAACGCAGTGGTCGAGGAGTCGTGCGCGTCGTCCTGGATGTGTGCGGCAGACAGCTCGTCGGCGATCGCAGTGGCGAGCGCCTTGCCCAGCTCCACCCCCCATTGGTCGAAGCTGTTGATCTGCCAAATCACCCCCTGCGTGAACACCTTGTGTTCGTATGCGGCGATCAGCTGCCCGAGCGTTCGAGCGTCGAGCTGTTGGGCGAGGAGTGTGTTGGACGGGCGATTGCCCTCGAATCGCCTGTGCGGGTCGTCGTGGTCGCGTCCGAATGCGAGCGCTTCGGTCTGGGCGAAGAAGTTGGCCATCAGGAGGTCGTGGTGGGGCTCGGGGGAGGCGATTGCGCGACTGAAGCCGACGAAGTCGGTGGGAATCCGCCGGGTTCCCTGATGGATGAGTTGGTAGAACGCGTGCTGACCGTTGGTCCCCGGCTGGCCCCACACGATGGGCCCGGTGTCCCAGGTCACCGGCTCGCCATCGATGCGAACGGACTTGCCGTTGCTCTCCATGTCGAGCTGTTGGAGGTAGGCGGGAAACAGCCGCAGGTCCTGGGAGTAGGGGAGAACAGCGGTGCTCTCGGCCCCCTCGAAGTTGGAGTTCCAGATCCCCACGAGCGCGAGCAGAACGGGCAGGTTGTCGGCCCACGGTGCGGTCCGAAAGTGCTCGTCCATGTCGTGGAAGCCATCGAGGAACTCGCGATGGGCGTCCGGGCCGATGGCGATCATCAGCGAGAGACCGATGGCCGAACCCACCGAGTACCGACCGCCCACCCAGTCCCAGAAGCCGAACATGTTGGTGGTGTCGATGCCGAAGGATTCGACTTCGGCAGCGTTGGTCGACACGGCGACGAAGTGTGTGGCGACAGCGTCCTCTCCGAGTGCGTTCACCAGCCAGGTGCGGGCGGTGCGGGCGTTGGTGAGCGTTTCGAGGGTGGTGAATGTCTTCGAGCAGACGACGAAGAGTGTCGACGCGGGGTCGAGGCCATCGAGCACGGCGGCGATGTCGTGGCCGTCGATGTTGGAGACGAAGCGCACGTCGGGCCCATCGCAGAAGGAGCGAAGCGCTGCGTGTGTCATCTCCGGCCCGAGGTGGCTGCCGCCGATCCCGATGTTCACGACCGAAGCGATGGGATCGCCCGTTGCGCCCTTCCACGCCCCGGATCGCACCGCCTGCGCGAAGTCGGCCATCTGGTCGAGCACCTCGTGGACGTCGGCGGTCACGTCCTGGCTGTCGACCTTGAGCTGTCGGCCCCGCGGTAGCCGCAGCGCCGTGTGGAGGGCGGCCCGGTCCTCGGTGGTGTTGATGTGCGCCCCGTCGAACATGGCGTCGATCGCATCACGAAGCCCTGCTGCGTCGGCCAGCTCGGCCAGGAGGCCGACGGTCTGGGACGAGAGCCGATTCTTGGAGTAGTCGAGATACCAGCTCCCCGCCTCGGCGGTGAGCGCGGTCCCGCGCTGTGGGTCGGCGGCGAACAGGTCGCGGAGGTGGAGGTCGCCGAAGGCGTCGGCGTGTTGTTCGAGGGCTGCCCACGCAGCGGTGTCAACGATCCCGGGCATGACCGTGGAGGGTGCCACAGCGCGTGGGTTCTAGCTGGGAGTGCGGGCCACGCAGATTCCCTGGCCCATGGCCGAAGGGCCTGCAGGGAGTGACTCCTCGCCGCGGATCTCGATCAGCTGTGGGACCTGGATGAACGGTGTGTGGGGTGGGTGCACGGCCACCACGTCGAATCCGGCGCCTTCGACGAGCCGGCGGATGATGTCGGCGTTCATGAACACGTTGGCGTGGACCTGAGTGCCGTTGTGGCGGGCGGCGACGGTCGCCTCGAACACGGGCCAGTTCTCTTCGAAGTCCAGATAGCTGCAGACGAGCGTCCCGCCCGGGCGCAGCACCCGCATCGCTTCCTGGAGATAGATGAACGTCTCCTCGTGATGCAGGTGGGTGAACACGCTGAAGAACGTCATGAAATCGGCCGTCCGGCCGTCGAGGGGGATGTCGAGGCCGTCGCAGGTGAAGAAGTGAAAGTTGTCTCCTCCGAAGCGCCTGTCCGCGTACTCGACGAGCTTGTCCACGATGTCGAAGCCCGCGTAGATCCCCCGGTGGGTATCGGAGAGCGCCGCGGCCAGCCGACCGGCGCCGCATCCGATGTCGACGATCGCGTCCGACGGTTCGAAGCCGTACTGC
>Ga0114933_10003426_pt1 | contig 15461 bp, 9 predicted proteins | sample 4SBtaG_FD_89691 | JGI IMG/M metagenome (GOLD analysis project Ga0114933, IMG submission 89691) | Deep subsurface microbial communities from Kolumbo volcano to uncover new lineages of life (NeLLi) - 4SBTROV12_W25 metaG | ecosystem: Environmental > Aquatic > Marine > Volcanic | place: Kolumbo... | reverse complement strand
TTAACCGCCGGCGCCGGCGTGAATGTACGTTTAGGACGGATTATGGCTAAAGTAGATTATGCTTATGCCGGTTATGATGTGTTAGCCAATACCCATCAAGTGGGCTTGAGTGTGGAATTTTAGGATAGTATTGACTCTTTCGAGAGTCTTGTAATCTCGTCGAGTTTGAATTAGTTTCATTCACTTCGATTCGAGAATTTTTATTAAAATAAAAAACAGGAGAGAGATATGCGTAAAACGATCATATTATTTTTATCAACAATGATGCTGAGTTTCAGCTTTGCTCGCGTAATTCATACAGGTGCAAAAGTAGATAAATCAAAGCTCATGAAAGCAAAACAGGTTGAAGAACCAGCAGATGTTTTTCATTCACCATCTCAATTTAAGCCGGGGAAAGCAACTGTTCATTCATCGAGAAGTGAATTTACTTCTTTCTTAATTGATTCGTCCAAAAATGGGTATGGTCCTTACCGTCCAACAACGAATCCTATAGCTGTTTCTAAAGATCGGGGTGTATTAGCTGTTTATCGCCAATGGCAAGGCATTGATGCCACTGCTGGATATATCGGTGCTGCTCAAACGGAAGCGGGTGACGAATGGTATACAGCTCAAACGTTGAATTTAGTTTATCCAGGCGGAACAGCTTCCGCTCCAAACTTGCCTACGGCCGATGGACAGCCCCAAGGTCGTTACCCGAGTGCTTTAGCCAGTGCTTCTGGTTACCCAACTCCTGTTTGGAATGAATATACGAATCCAGAAACAGGGGGTGGACAGTATGGCGGTCGTGCCATGTATACCTATGATCAGATGAATCTTTTTGGTGAATTTTCTGATTATGTATCGCCTGTATATGACTTAAATAATGGCTGTCTGACACTTCCATGCGATCCGAGTGATTTATGGAATGGAAATGCTTGGATGTTTGATGCGCCGGGAGGACCAGTTGTATTAGCAATGTATAATAGTTGGGCTTCTGACCCTACTGATTATTATATGCTCAAAAGTAGCATGTATATTAATGGGTATTTATGGATGGATGACGCGTATTTATTTGCCAGTGATGGTCAATTAAAAGATGATGGCAATCCATTATGGTGGTCTGATGGTGGATATACATCCGGTCCAGTTTATCATGTGAATGATGATGGTGTAGGTTATATGGCTCAAGTTGGTTATGTAGATGGTTATGAAGATACTGATGCAAGTTTTCATACACTTTATTATAAACAAACGACCGATTATGGTGCTACTTGGACAAATGATGGTGGTTTTGAAAATACAGGTTATCACTACATTAATGATGCTGCTATGGAATCCATGTCGGATGCAATCTATCAAGCTTGGATGGCGGATGGAGATTCGTCACATATTACGTATGATGATACTATTTTCTATTCAGATCCCGACACGGCCTTTTTAGCGCCGGGTTGGTGGTTATGGTATGATGTAGATGTAAGAACGGATGCTGCAGGCGGGTTACATGTGGGTGCTTTTGTTAATCCACTTATTTGGTTAGCTTCTGTGGGCCCTGATTCTTTGTACCTCGAAAATCGTTTTGGTGGTGCAGGGCATGCTCATTTATATAATCCTGATCCAATGAATAATCCAACAGGTTGGACCGCAAGCTTTATCAATGACTTGTCTGACGCATTTTATGCTGATTGGGTTGACGAAAATGTGTTAATTGTGGATGATCGTCCTGACATGTATTTCTATCCGCAAATTACTTTAAGTTCGGATGAAGGGAGTTCAGTTGTGTGGTATGCAGCTTCATCACCTTCTAACTATGTGTTTAATGAAGATTCATCTCTTTATACAGCAACAGATATGGATGTATTTGTTTCTAAATCAACGGATAATGGTGAAACTTGGAGTGAACTTTTAAATGTAACAAATACTCCTGGTGGAATTTTCCCAGACAAACAATATGAAAATACGGTTCATTTAGCCAATGTAGCTTCAGATGATGATGTCTGGATGTTTTTTGAAATGCCTGATTTCAACGTTCAAATTTATGATCCTGCTGAGGGATTTGAAGATTATATGCAACGCGTTTATACGGCTAAGTATACAGATGAAACAGCCAGTATTGGTAATGAAGTCATGGCAAATCAATTTAATTTGAAGCAAAATTATCCAAATCCTTTTAATCCAGTTACTCAGATTGAATACTCTGTTAATACTCCTGGTTTGGTCCAATTAGATTTATTTGATATACGTGGAAATCATGTAAAATCTTTAATTAATGAAGAAAAATCAGTTGGTTCATTTAATGTTTCATTAAATGGTGCAAATCTTTCAAGTGGTGTTTATTTTTATACTATGGTGAAAGAACAGCAATCCATGACAAAGAAAATGGTATTATTGAAATAAGTTCCAATTGAACTATTGGGGGAAAAAGTATAAAAGTGGGGCATTCTCTGTGAGGGGAATGCCCCACTTAATCGTTTTAACAAAAACACTAAGGAAAAAACCATGAAATATTTATTATCATTTGTGATGATTTTATCGCTCATCTTTGCAAAAGGACGCGAATATAATGTAGCAAAACACCAACAAGAAATAGGTGTTCCTGTCAGTCGATTGGATGCACCTGAGTTTCATCAAAATGCACAATCTAGGAGCACAAGAAATGATACAACATCCATTTGGTCTGAAGATTTTGAAGGAGATGTTTCTGGCTGGACTTTAGAAGCAGGCTGGGAATTAACAGATGAATCTAGTTATTCGCCCACCCATAGTATGCATGTAGATGATGACAACTTTGATGTTGTAACGAGCATGGTATCCCCGTTGATTACAATTCCAGAATTAGAGGGTGCAAATGAATTAATGAAATTTAATTTTGCATTATGGTGTGATTTACCTGATTATGACGGAGATGGTGATAACTTTTTAGAAGATTATTACTGGGTTGATATTGCAAATCTTAGCGATGTGCCTACACATTTTCATACGTCAGATAATGATGCATATAGTGGAAATTCTTGGTGGTGTGCAGATCCAAGTATAAATGGTTACTCTGATGCGTGGGTTCAAGTTTTAGATTCACCAACAATCACAATTCCAGGTCCCGGCTTTACGCTTTCTGCTATGATGAAATGGGGGATAGAAGACCCAGCAGGTGCTTCTGTCGCAGGGACATGTACTGATGGTTGGGATGCGGCAAATGTTCGTGTATCAGCTGATGGTGGCGCAACATGGGACTTACTCATTGGATCAGAAATGTATGACTTTAGCTATGGATATGGATGGATTTATAATGACCCAGAGTATGATTGTGATGGCGATTTAGAAGCTGTATCTGCTGGATGGGGTGGAATTGAAGACTGGCATGAAGTTACATTCGATTTAAGTGGCTACGCAGGCCAAGATGTAATTATACGTTTTGCTTTTGGTTCTGACCCGGCTTATTCTGTCGTTGATGACGCTTCTTTAACCGGCTTTCAAATTGATAATATTGTAGTGAGTAGTTCAGCAACGGGTGAAACCATTTTCACGGATGATGCAGATGATAATGTAAATATGATTCCAAATAATGGACTTGAGTTTGCATGGGAACAAATATTTTATGATTATGGCGATTTAACTCGTCCGGGTAGCTTGGATTGGTATGTTTATCAACCAGGGGAAGCATTTAATGGAAATGCTGATTTAAACTTGAGCGATTATGCTGGTAGTGATGTCAAATTACGATTCACCGGTCGTTTTGATGCAGATGATGATGGTGGCAATGGTTCTGGACTTTTTATTGATGATGTAAATATTTTTAAAGTTGATCTTAATGAAGTACCGATGGTTCAAAATCTTAATTTAGTTTCAGGCGACGGTGTTGTAAATGTTACTTGGGAAACAGCTGGAGGAAACATTGATGGTGATGTAGCCTATGACGATGGGTCATTTGAAGATGCTATTTCCATGTCGAGTGGAACGGCTATTATGGGACAATTATTTGATATGCCTTATGGCGTAGAAGCTGTAACGGTTCATAGCGCTCAAGTGTATGGCGATGATAGTGGAGCAGGTGCAACAACTTTATATGGTTTTCCGGTTGTTGCGGGAATTCCTGCAACCGATCCTTGGTTCATAACATCTGTCACAACTGTCGGTGGATCTTGGACTGATGTAGATCTCAATTGGACTTTTACTGGCGATTTTTTATTAGCCATTGAAATTACTGAATCAATCGCTATTGCCATTGATACGGATAGTGCTCCGAGTGTCCATTCGTGGGCTAATTTAGGTGGTTGGGCAACGTGGTTAGATGTTGCAACTGAGAATGGATTGCCCGATGGTGAATTTGGAATTCGCGCTAATGTTTCTGCTTTTGGTGGAGTCGCACCTGCATTTAATGTTTACCGCAGTGTTTCAGGTGGAGAATTCTCACTAATGTTTAATGGTGAAGGAATTTCAGATTCTGAATACACGGACAATATGGTTCAAAATGGAACCGAATATTGTTATGGAATTACAGCTGTTTATGGAGAAGATGAAAGTGATATGGCGGGACCCGTATGTGGCGTTCCCGAAGCTGAAACCATCCTTGAGTATGCCTATGATGATGGTGAAGCTAATACAAGTACGAATGCTACAAACGGGAATTTCCTTGCTGTAAAATTTACACCAAATTCTTATCCTGTCGATTTATATAAAGCCAAATTCAATATTGTTGGTGGTAATGGCGGTATTGCTTTTGTAAATGTATGGGATGATGATGGAGCTGAAGGAATGCCGGGTACTTTATTGCTTAATAATAGTGCAATTCAATTGGTACCAGGTTGGACTGAAAAAGATTTATACTCCTTTGGTATTACAATTGAAGAAGGAAGTTTCTATGTTGGTTGGATGGAATCAACAAATACACCGCCTTTGGGTGTTGACACAGATTCGCCCGCTGATTATAGTATGATTAACATTGGGGCTGGCTGGCAAGCCTTTTCTGACTATTTCGATGGAGCTTTGATGATTCGTTGCGAAGTGGATTCGGTTAATGCAACTGCTGGAATTGATGATGATTTATCTCCATCAGTTCCAACAGAATTTGGATTAAAACAAAATTATCCAAATCCATTTAATCCAACGACTACAATTGCATTTGATTTAGCTCAATCAGGAAAGACTACGTTGAAGGTTTATGACTTATCAGGAAAAGAAGTTTTAACGTTGATTGATAATAACATGAGTGCTGGTTCATATAAATTCGGATTAAATGCTTCCGATTTATCTTCAGGAATGTACATTTATCGGTTGACGGCTATTTCAAATGATGGTCGACAATTATTTGGACAATCGAAAAAACTCGTCTTAATGAAATAATAAATAAAAACATCGAGGGGGCGAAAGCCCCCTCTTTATTTTGCAAACATTTTAGGGAACACATGGTAAAAAAGATTACAACATTATTATTTATTTTTACGATTTTGAATGGAGAAACATTCCAAGATCGATTACTAATTTATATAGAAAATGATATTAAAGATTTCACTGTTTCTGTTGATGGAAAATCAACCAACTTGGCAGAATTAAATGGTTTAATGAATGAATTAAGCGCAGAAAAAATATACCCTTGGCTTAAAACAGCCAGACCAACGGATCGTGATGGTGATATCTATTTAAATAGATATTATGTGCTTGAACTTGGGTCAACTAGATCCGATTTATTATCACTTAAAACGACGATGGAATCTCAATCTTTCATCCGTACTGCTGAAGAAATGGGCATTTTAAAACCGACCTATATTCCAAATGATCCTCAGTGGAGTCAACAATATTTTTTACCCTTAATTGAAGCAGATGAAGCGTTTGATATTTGGGATATTGATGGCGGGGAAATCCCTGGTGAAATGACTAATGGCGTAATGACAGTCGCTATTATAGATCAAGGTGTGGACTGGGATCATCCCGATTTAGTTGAAAACCTTTGGAATAATTTAGGGGAAGATGCAGATGGTGATGGTGTCACCATTGTTCAATCTGGAGGCACCTGGATTTTTGACCCAGGTGATGAAAATGGTATTGATGATGATGGTGACGGCTATGTCGATAATTTTATTGGTTGGGATGTGTCTGGCGATGACAATGACCCCGTTAATGTGAGTAATGCATTAGATCACGGAACGCTCGTTGCGGGATCAGCTGCAGGAACAACAAATAATGGGACAGGAATTGCATCCGTTGGTTGGGGTGTAAAAATTATGTCCATTAATGCGAGTCATGATCCGAATTTTGTTTCGGACGGATATAGCGGTATTCTTGCATCCGCTCAAATGGGAGCTGATGTTATTAATTGTAGTTGGGGCAGTTTTGGTGGTGGTAATCAAAGTGTTATAAATGTAGCCTATAATACTTATGGAGCTATCATTGTAGCTTCTTCTGGAAACGGTGGTGATGATGGGCAAACGAATTTTGATACTCATTATCCTTCAGCAAGTGAGCATGTAATCTCCGTGTCGGCTACCGGCCCCAATGATAATTTTGGCTGTTGGGCCACTGCTGGGCCAACGGTAGATATTTGTGCCCCGGGCGAATCTATACGTACGACAAATGTAAATGGTGGATATACATCTGTATGGGGAACTTCATTTTCTTCACCTATTACGGCAGGGGCAATTGCCCTATTATGGTCACGATTTCCAAATGAATCTCAAGAATGGGTGGAAGACAGAATTATTTCTACCGCAGATTATTTTAGTGACATGGATGGTTCATGTAGTGGAACAAGTATGGCTGGAATGTTGGGTACGGGACGATTGAATATTTTTAAAGCACTCGCAGCAGGTGTGTATCCCAATCTTGTTGTTGAAGAAGTACAATACCAAAATGATGATGACGATGATGGTCAATTTAATCCAGGCGAAACGGTGAATATTAAAATGATTGTTGGCAATGAAGTGGGTTGGGCGGATGCTTTCAATGTAATTGGTATTTTAGAATCGGATGATCCTAGAATCACCATTTTAGATAATACAATTACATTTCCGTCAGCTATTCCAGCAGGATCGTCTGCATTTACTTTATTTGATCACTTCCAAGTTTCCGCTGATGCATATGCAGGATTAGGGGATGTGCCATGTGAGGTAACGCTTTATGCAACTACAGGAACAAATACTTACCAAACAACAATTGAAATTGAATTAAACCTAACGCTTGATCAATTTGGATTTCCCTTTACTGTACCCACTGTAAAATCTTCACCTATTGTGGCAGATTTGAATAATGATGGGAATAATGAAGTGTATTTTGGATCGGATGATTTCAATTTTTATGGATTAACAGATCAGGGGAATTTATTACCAGCCTTTCCAATGAGTACATCAAACCAAGTCCGTTCTGGAGGAGCGGTTGGCGATGTTGATGGCGATGGCGAATTAGAAATTGTTTTTGGATCTAAAGATAGAAAAATTTACATCCTTGCATCCAATGGTGCATTGGAATATCAATTTCAACAATCCGGATATATAATGTCAGCACCTGCATTAGCTGATTTAGACGGTGACAATGATTTAGAAATTATTTTTAACACATTTGATGGCTCAGGCGGAAAAATATTCGCCATTCATCATAATGGAGTTGTTGTAACGGGATTTCCTGTGAATGTTGGTGAAATAATGATGGTGAGCCCAGCAGTACAAGATTTGGAGGGAGATGGTATTGTTGATATTGTTTCTACCACTTGGGGAAATAATATTTGGGCTGTAGACGCGACAGGAAATGTGAAAGATGGATTTCCTTATAGTACATCTGATAAATTTAATTGTCCACCATCCATAGCTGATTTAGATGGTGATGGCGATATGGAAATCATTGCAGGTGACGATGATGGATTTTTATATATTCTTCATCATGATGGAACTGAAATGGGCGTCCATTCTTTTGGCGGCGATATTCGTGGTGGTATCTCCATTGGAGATATTAGTGGAAATGGAAACCCCGATTTAGTTTTTGGTGGATACGATCAATTGGTCCATGTCCTTGACCCGATGACAGGAACGGAAGTAGAAGGATGGCCGGTTGATGTGAATTGGAATATAGCTGCTGCCCCCGCACTAGCAGATATAGATAATGATGGCGAATCTGAGGTAATTGTGGCCCATCGAGGTGCTATCATATTTGTTTTTGAAACAGATGGATCCGTATTTGGCAGCTTTCCTGTATCTCTGGGCGGTGCAATTGAATCATCTCCTGCTGTGCAAGATTTGGACAATGATGGTGATTATGAAATAATAGTTGGGTCTTCTCAAGGATTGAAGGTGATTGATATTAAATCGCCAAAGGGTGAAATGATTACCTGGAATGTCCACCGTGGGAATCTTGAACGAAATGGGTTTTTTGACGTTGCGCAATTATCCATTATAAATGATGGTAAAGCACCTATACCCAATATGTTTACTGTCTCTAATAATTACCCAAACCCATTTAATCCTTCTACCGCAATAAATATATCAATACCTCATCAAACTAATTTAGTTGTGAGTGTTTTTGACGTTTCAGGACGTTTAGTATCTGAGATTGTGAATGACCAGTATTCTGCAGGTGAATATAATGTGATGTGGCGAGGACTGTCTGCCGATGGAACTATTTTACCAACTGGAATTTATTTTTTGGAAGTAAAAACGGATCAAAACCGGCATATGCAAAAATTGGCATTCATTAAATAAAGAAGTATTGCAAAAAACCGCGATTTAAAAGTAAAATTAAGTAAGACCTTAGGGAAATAAAATCATGAAAAAAGTACTAATTATATCTTTCGTAGCTTGTTTAGGCTTAACCAATTTGTTTGCTGAAATGGACTGCCCTGCAGATTCATCATACCATATTGATACACGAACAATGTTACCAGACGGTAGTCCTAATCCTACATATGGGCAAGAGATTGTAACTGGATTATGCGGATGCATCGCGTTTGCCGAAGGAACAAGCATATCAGATAATTTAGTCACCTTTACGATTCGTATCGTGGATAATGAGCCAATTAGAGGTCTAGAAATAGATGTTTATCATGATTCGGATGTTTTGATTTATGGCGAAAATGGTTCTATTACTAAAGGAGATAAACTCAATAATGTAGCAGACCCAGATGGGAATACACGTACAATGACTTTATTAGCGAATGAAATCGATGATCATTTGAAAATCATGGCATACAGTACATCACAAGCTCGAACATCGGGCGATGGAGTGGAAGGCGACCTTTTCAGTATTACATATGAATTAATTGATGGAGCTAATTTACCCGATAATGTTTCATTCTATTTTGGATTGTGTAACTTACCGGGCACATCAGCCGATCCAGAACTATTAAATGTGGTTTGCGCCTATCCTTCAATGGATGATCCGCAAATTGTTCCCACAGGTGCATTGAGTGTCGGAGATGACTTTATTCCAAAACAATTCGCTTTACACCAAAATTATCCAAATCCATTTAACCCTGTTACTCAAATTAATTTTGATGTCCCCGAGAACGCTGGAACCTTAAGTTTATCTATTTATAATATTTTAGGACAAAAAGTGTCAACATTATCTGATGGACATTTAAATGCAGGTCAATACTCATATGAGTGGAATGCTACGGATATGATGGGACAATCGGTCGCATCTGGAATTTATTTTTACGAATTAAAATCATCGAAATTCACAGCTAGAAAGAAAATGCTTTTATTGCGTTAATTTTTTCACTTTAACTTTAATTTGCCTAAATTCCTCCATCCTCGAAGGTGGGGGAATTTTTTTATGTTGAAACACAGCACACTCATTCTAATAATTTTGATGAGCCTATCATTTGCTCAGCAATCATCTTATCGCTCAACGGATGAAATCAAAAATGAATGGACAGAATACACCGATTACCAACGAGATGAAATGGTATCATTCTGCGATTTTCTATTCCAAGAAAAATACTATGAACGATGTTTGTTGACATGTTTTCAATTTATGTATCGTTTTCCACAAGACCCAATAGAGCCGGTTATATTGTATCATATAGCCCGTTGTTATGAAGAGATAGAGAATTATGAGTTAGCTGTTAAGTTTTATCAAAGAGCAAGATCTAAAGTGGGTAAAAATTCAATTGTATTTAAAGCAAGTGAAAATCGCGAAAATTATGTTCATTTAAAAAATAAAAATTATTTAGAATTATTTAAGTCGAATAAGACTAATAATAATCCATATCATTTAATATTTAAAGGATATGCGTCGATGGACAATATGGATTGGGTTTTAGCAAGGCAGAATTTTATTGAAGCTGAAAAACAATTTAACCATCCGCATTATTCAAAATTATTAGGTCCAGTCTATCAAATCATCGAAAATATTCAAGGTGTGCCTCAATATAAAAAATTATGGGTAACTCTTTCGGGTGTTATGATTCCAGGAGGAGGGCATTTTATTTTAAAAGATTGGTTTAATGGTCATGCCATATTTTTAACAATGTCAACAATGATGGTAATAAACTATATCTCTCAAATGTCTGACGTGTCAGGTAATATACTGTATCAGCAATCAGCAAAATTATTGAATCCATTAGTCACTAATTTGAGAAGCGATCAAGAGTCATACTCACTTAATGGAAAGGATGCGATTCCTAAACCAATAAACTTAATGAGTTCCGATGTAAAATATAAAATTCCACCATTAGTGTTAGGATTGGGGATATATGGCGGGAGTATATGGCAGTCATCTAAAAAAACTCAAGAAAAGAATATAGGCCTAGTACACGCTTATATCGTTGATAGAATGGTGTTTATTAGCCCGGATCGGTTTATTGATTTTGCCGAACCAACCTTTATAGAAAAATAATTAATTATTTAGAGAATACCTATTGACAAAGGTTTTGTTTGACCTGTAAGTTTGCGGGCTTTGAAAGAAGTGATTATTGAAAATTCGGTATGTGATGAGTCCAGCGTTGATTCTTGTTAAAAGAACGACAACAAAAACAAACATACAATGGAGAGTTTGATCCTGGCTCAGGACGAACGCTGGCGGCGTGCTTAACACATGCAAGTCAAGGAGAACGTTTTCTTCGGAAAACTATTAAACTGGCGAACGGGTGAGTAACGCGTAGACAACCTACCTCAGAGACTGGGATAACTCCGCGAAAGCGGGGCTAATACCGGATGATGCAGCGGATCCTTCGGGATACAGTTGTTAAAGTGGGCTTCGGCTCGCACTTTGAGATGGGTCTGCGTCCGATTAGCTTGTTGGTAGGGTAACGGCCTACCAAGGCGATGATCGGTAGCTGGTCTGAGAGGATGATCAGCCACACTGGGATTGAGATACGGCCCAGACTCCTACGGGAGGCAGCAGTGGGGAATTTTGCGCAATGGGCGAAAGCCTGACGCAGCAACGCCGCGTGATCGATGAAGCTTTTAGGAGTGTAAAGATCTGTCGTAAGGGAAGAAAAGTTCGGATGTGAATAATATTCGTTCTAGACGGTACCTTACAAGAAAGCACCGGCTAACTTCGTGCCAGCAGCCGCGGTAATACGAGGGGTGCTAGCGTTGTCCGGAATTATTGGGCGTAAAGGGTTCGTAGGCGTTTTGACAAGTCAATTGTTAAATACATCGGCTTAACCGATGAAATGCATTTGAAACTGGCAAAATAGAGTATAGGAGAGGAAAGCGGAATTCCTGGTGTAGCGGTGACATGCGTAGATATCAGGAAGAACACCAATGGCGAAGGCAGCTTTCTGGCCTATTACTGACGCTGATGAACGAAAGCGTGGGGAGCGAACAGGATTAGATACCCTGGTAGTCCACGCCGTAAACGATGAGTACTTGGTGTCGGGAGATTCGACCCTCTCGGTACCGGAGCTAACGCGTTAAGTACTCCGCCTGGGGACTACGACCGCAAGGTTGAAACTCAAAGGAATTGACGGGGACCCGCACAAGCGGTGGAACATGTGGTTTAATTCGATGCAACGCGAAGAACCTTACCTGGACTTGACATGTTTATGAAAGCTCTGTGAAAGCAGAGCCCTCAGAAGCTTCGGCTAATGACATATTCACAGGTGATGCATGGCTGTCGTCAGCTCGTGTCGTGAGATGTTGGGTTAAGTCCCGCAACGAGCGCAACCCCTATTCTTAGTTGCCAGCACATTATGGTGGGGACTCTAAGAAGACTGCCTGGGATAACCAGGAGGAAGGTGGGGATGATGTCAAGTCAGTATGTCCCTTATGTCCAGGGCTACACACGTGTTACAATGGTCAGTACAAAGGGTTGCTAAGCCGCGAGGTGGAGCCAATCCCAAAAAACTGACCCCAGTTCAGATTGGAGTCTGCAACTCGACTCCATGAAGGAGGAATCGCTAGTAATCGTGGATCAGAACGCCACGGTGAATACGTTCCCGGGTCTTGTACACACCGCCCGTCACGCCATGGAAGTCAGCAGTACCCGAATCGGGTGGCTCAACCTTAGGGAGAGAGCTCGTTAAGGTAAGGTTGGTAACTGGGGCGAAGTCGTAACAAGGTAGCCGTACCGGAAGGTGCGGCTGGATCACCTCCTTTCTAAGGAGTACTGTGAAGAAATTCGCAGGACGGTCGAAACATGAATTGACCGGACTCACACATACCAATAATTTGGGCTTGTAGCTCAGGTGGTTAGAGCGCATCCCTGATAAGGATGAGGTCCGTGGTTCGAGTCCACGCAGGCCCACTTGATCTACCGTCCCAAGATAATATTTGGGGCTGTAGCTCAGTTGGGAGAGCACCTGATTTGCATTCAGGGGGTCGCAGGTTCGATTCCTGTCAGCTCCACCACATAAAATTTTGTTTTTTGAAAATTTGGAAATTGACGTCGGTAGCGTAGTCATCATCAAAAATGACAACTTTGGAAAAGCTACTAAGGGCGTACGGAGGATGCCTAGGTACATGAAGGCGATGAAGGACGTGATAAGCTGCGAAAAGCCTCGGGGAAGTGCAAATAACTGTAGATCCGGGGATATCCGAATGGGACAACCCTACTCGATTAATCTCGAGTAACTCCTACCTGAATATATAGGGTAGGTAGAGCTAACGGAGTGAACTGATACATCTAAGTAACTCTAGGAATAGAAAATAAAAATGATTCCCTCAGTAGTGGCGAGCGAACGGGGAAGAGCCTAAACCATTGACGTGCCAAGCTTACAGGCTTTGCGCCAGTGGGGTTATGGGATTGTTTTGGAGTCGACTGTAATCGATTCGGCAAGTCAAAAACTCAATGATTAAATGAACGGTATGGAAAGACCGGCCAAAGAAGGTGATAGCCCTGTAATTAAAAATCTGCGAACTTGCTGGGAACAACACCCGAGTAGCGCGGGACACGAGAAATCCTGTGTGAATTTGCCGGGACCATCCGGTAAGGCTAAATACTCTCATGTAACCGATAGTGAACTAGTACCGTGAGGGAAAGGTGAAAAGTACTCCTAACGGAGAGTGAAATAGAACCTGAAACCGTATGCCTACAAGCGGTCAGAGTCTCGATTCGTCGGGATGATGGCGTGCCTTTTGCATAATGAGCCAGCGAGTTGCTCGTACGTTGCAAGGTTAAGGACTAAAGTCCGGAGCCGAAGGGAAACCAAGTCTGAATAGGGCGATTAAGTAGCGTGCGGCAGACCCGAAACCGAGTGATCTAGCCATGACCAGGTTGAAGGTGCGGTAACACGCACTGGAGGACCGAACCCACTTCGGTTGAAAACGGAGGGGATGAGTTGTGGTTAGGGGTGAAAGGCCAATCAAACTCGGAGATATCTGGTTCTCGCCGAAATGCCTTTAGGGGCAGCGTCACGTTAATGTACCGGGGGTAGAGCACTGAATGGGCTAGGGGGCCTACAAGCTTACCAACCCCAATCAAACTCCGAATACCGGATACATGTTGCGTGGCAGTGAGGCTACGGGGGATAAGCTTCGTAGCCGAGAGGGAAACAACCCAGACCAACAGCTAAGGTCCCAAAATTAATGCTAAGTGATAAAGGATGTCAAATCGCCCAGACAGCTAGGAGGTTGGCTTAGAAGCAGCCATCCTTTAAAGAAAGCGTAACAGCTCACTAGTCGAGGGGTTTTGCGCCGATAATATCCGGGACTAAGCATTATACCGAAGCTTTGGACTTATACTTTCGTATAAGTGGTAGGCGAGCGTTCCATTAACCTGTGAAGGTTGACCCGTGAGGGCAGCTGGAGGAGATGGAAATGAGTATGCTGGCATGAGTAGCGATAAACACAGTGAAATACTGTGTCGCCGAAAACCTAAGGTTTCCTGAGTAAAGTAACTCTGCTCAGGGTTAGTCGGAACCTAAGCCGAGGCCGAAAGGCGTAGGCGATGGAAAACGGGTTTAATATTCCCGTACCAGCGAATGATTGTTTGAACTATGGGGGGACGCAGGAGTGAAAGATCAGCACGGTGTTGAATTACCGTGTCTAAGCACGTAGGGTGATCTGGTAGGCAAATCCGCCAGATCTTATAACCTGAGATGCGAATGGGAAGTGCGCCTTCGGGCAAACCAACTGATCCTAATCAGACTGCCAAGAAAATCCTCTATGTTAGATCATTAGCTGACCGTACCGTAAACGGACACACGTAGGTGAGGAGAAAATCCTAAGGCGCTTGAGAGAATCATGGTTAAGGAACTCGGCAAAATAGCCCCGTAACTTCGGGAGAAGGGGTGCCTTGATTAGGTGAAGATCTATCTAAAACGATCGGAGCCGAAAAAGGCCGCAGTGAATAGGCCCAAACGACTGTTTAACAAAAACACAGGTCTCTGCTAAATCGTAAGATGAAATATAGGGACTGACACCTGCCCGGTGCCGGAAGGTTAAATGGAGAGGTTAGCACTTCGGTGCGAAGCTTTGAAATGAAGCCCCGGTAAACGGCGGCCGTAACTATAACGGTCCTAAGGTAGCGAAATTCCTTGTCGGGTAAGTTCCGACCTGCACGAATGGTGTAACGATTTGGGCACTGTCTCAACCATGACCTCAGCGAAATTGAAGTGTCGGTGAAGATGCCGGCTACCCGCGGCAGGACGAAAAGACCCCGTGAACCTTTACTACAGCTTAGTATTGAATTCTGGTTCTGCATGTGCAGGATAGGTGGGAGGCTTTGAAGCCTCGACGCTAGTCGAGGTGGAGCCATCCTTGAAATACCACCCTTGTATTGCTAGACTTCTAATCTCGACCCATGAATCTGGGCGGGAAACAGTGCTTGGTGGGTAGTTTGACTGGGGCGGTCTCCTCCCAAAAAGTAACGGAGGAACCCAAAGGTCTTCTCAGCACGGTCGGTAATCGTGCGTAGAGCGCAAAGGCATAAGAAGGCTTGACTGTGAGGTCGACGGACCGAGCAGGTACGAAAGTAGGGCTTAGTGATCTGGTGGTTTCCGTATGGAAGGGCCATCACTCAATGGATAAAAGGTACTCCGGGGATAACAGGCTTATCTCCCCCAAGAGTTCACATCGACGGGGAGGTTTGGCACCTCGATGTCGGCTCATCACATCCTG
>Ga0114933_10003424_pt1 | contig 15465 bp, 14 predicted proteins | sample 4SBtaG_FD_89691 | JGI IMG/M metagenome (GOLD analysis project Ga0114933, IMG submission 89691) | Deep subsurface microbial communities from Kolumbo volcano to uncover new lineages of life (NeLLi) - 4SBTROV12_W25 metaG | ecosystem: Environmental > Aquatic > Marine > Volcanic | place: Kolumbo... | reverse complement strand
TTTCCCCAGCCGTGCTTGGCGACGTCCAGGGCCTCGATGACCGCCGGAGAGCTGTCCAGGATGCGCCGCCCGCCGTAGTCGGCGCCCTCGTACTGGGCGTTCGGGCCGCCGTCCTCGGTGTAGACCACCAGGCACTTGTCCCCGTAGTGCACCCGCAGGGTGGTTCCGCAGCCGAAGCGCTGGGAGTCGGCCACGTAGAAGTACTCCGGGTGGTTGCCGAGGTCCGCGTCGGCGACGACCGCGTCGTAGTCGTAGTCGACGTGGCCCCGCGTCCAGTCGATGTCCATGTCGTCGTCCAGGCACTCGCCCTTGCCCGAGTCGTAGCGGCAGCCGTAGTAGTCGTAGGTCGCCTGCAGCCAGCCGCAGGTGGTCGTGCCGCCCCAGGTCGTCGAGTCCCACGACGTTCCGAACTGGCTGATCAGGTACCAGCCGTCCGGCGACAGGTCCCAGTCCATGTAGGAGCAGGAGCTGTCCGGCGGATCCGGCGAGGCGTGCGCAGGCTCGTCCGGACACTCGGTGTCCGTGTCCTCGGTGTCCTCGGTGTCCTCGGTGTCCCCGGAGTCGACGTTGCTCTCGGAGGTGTCGTCCGGTGAGGAGCTGTCGCCCTCGACCGAGGAGTCCTCGACCCGAGGACCCTGGCGGATCGGCCGGTCGATGTCCTCGGAGGGGGCGATGCAGGCGAGCAACCACATGGCCGGCGAGCCTATCCGGCCGGCACGCCCTGCTTCCAGAGAACTCGGATGCGCCGCTCCAGATCCTGGCGATGGACGAGGTCCAGGACCCGCAGCCGATCGGCCTCGGGGAGGAAGAGGATCCGGTAGCTCCGCATCAGCCGCACGCGCCAGACCTCGCGCTTTCCGCGCAGGGGCCGAGCGTTGTGGAAGGCGTCGTCCCGGCCCGCGGCCAGGCGCCCGATCAGCTCGATGGCGCCTCGCCGGATCGGCTCCGGGACCTCGGCCAGGGCCTTGGTGAAGGCGGGGTCGAAGGTCGGCATGCGGAAGGGCTGCCGCTCGACCACCACGTCCTCGACCTCCTCGTCCGGCACCTCAGCTTCGACGGTCACCTCGGTCGCCGCCGGCGTCTCCTCGGCCTGGGCCGCCCGCAGCTCGCGTCGGAGACGGTTCCGATCCTCGTGCACGGCCTTGTGCTGGCTCTTCAACAGCGCCAGCGCGCCACGAAGCTCATCGAGCTCGCGTGAGTCCACGATCGTCGGCACCACCACCGGGGCGGAGGGCGAGCGCTCCGGTCTCCTGTCGAGCTCCCCTCGCATCTTCGAGGCCTGCACGCGCAGCGCGTCCAGCTCCTTCTTGATGCGCTCGCCCTGCAGGCGCTCCTTCGCGACGAGGTCCTCGACCTTGCCACCCCAGCCCTCGAAGCGGGCCAGGTGCGCTTCGATCGGATCGACCGGATCCAGGCCGAGCTTGTCGCGGGCCTCGAGCAGGACGCAGAAGAGCTCCGGCGCCTGCTCCCGTCCCGCGCAGGGGATCAGACCGCGCAGCAGGTGGATCGCCAGCGCGGGAGCGCCTCCGTCGAGGGCCCCGTAGGCCACCTCGATCGGCGTCTCGCGGCGCGCCGCCTCGTCCAGGACGTCGAGGGCGTCGTCGGCGAGGCGCATCCGCACGGCCAGCGGCATCGGCGCCTCGGTGCGACAGGCCAGCCGAGGGATGAGGTCGTCCCGCCCGAGGTAGGCCGCGGTGGCCAGGGCGTCGTCGATGACGGCCTCGGGGACCTTGAGGTCCTCGACCAGCTCGACCACCCGGTCCAGCTCGAGGCGACGGACGAGGGCGTGGACGTGTTCGACCCGAAGGTCCTCGGGGACCTGGAGGTTGACCAGCTCCGGTCCCGTCATGGCGGCGAGGCGCTCGGCCGTGAGCACCTCGAGCTCGTCCTCGCGGCCCGCGTGGCACTTCTTGAACTTCCTCCCGCTTCCGCAGGGGCAGGCGTCGTTCCGGCCGACCTTGGATCCCTGCCGCTTGACGGTGAAGCCGCTGGTCGCCGTCGGCGGCGGATCGACCGGGAGCGTGTCCAGGACCTCGCCCAGGGCCAGGCCGTCGAGGGTCGCCAGCTTGCGCCCGATGTCCTCGGGAGGGAGCGGGACGCCCTCGCGCTGCAGGACCTCGAGGAGCGAGGCGTCATCGAGCTCGGTGGCCATCCCGGACAGCAGGTCCTCGACCTCGGCGAGCTGCTCGCGGCGGATCATCGCGCGAGCCAGTCCGCAGGCCTCGACCCGGCGGCTGCGCGCGGCGATCCGCAGCGCCACGGCGGCGTGCAGGGGTGGAAGCCGCAGGTCCCGGACCGCAGCGATCAGAGCGGCGTCGACGTCGCCGACACAGCGCGGCGCGATGGCTGCGACGAGGCTGGCCCAGGGCAACAGGCTCAGGCCCTCGACCAGGGCCTCGGCCGGAACGGGGCGACCCGCGGCGAGGCTCAACAGGACGGCGTTGGTCCACTCGCGGGCCCGCCGCTGCCGGGCGCGGCGCTCCAGCTCGAGGTCCTTGGGAAGCCCCGCGACGAGCGGCCGCAGCGACGACTGGCAGGTGGGGAGGTCGAGGTCCATGACCCCGACTAACGCTCAGACGATGCGGTCGAGCAGGACCTTCGCGAGCTCCTGGTACTGCTCCGCGCCGCGGGAGCGAGGTGCGAAGCTGTGCACGTCGCGTCCGGAGAGCTGGGCCTCGGCCAGGGCGTTGCTGGTGCCGATCCGAGTGGGCACGAGCAGCTCGCCCCAGCTGTCCTCGAGCAGGTCCATCACCGCCGTGTTCGTGCGCACATTGCGTCCGTCGACGCGGGTGAGCACCACGCCGAGCACGCCCAGGTAGGGGTTCAGCTGCTGGGCGATCTCGTCGATGACCTCGAAGAGCCCGGAGACCCCCGAGACCGCGAGCGCGGTCGGGTTGCAGGGGATCAGCACGTGGTCGGCGGCGACCAGCGCGTTCAGCGTCAGGCTGCCGATGTTCGGCGGGCAGTCGAGCAGGATGAGGTCGTAGTGCGACCGGGTGATCTCCATCGCCGACTTGAGCAGGAGCTCCTTGCCGATCTTCGCGGTGAGGTTCTGCTCGGTGCGGATCAGCTCCGGGTCCACCGGGGTGACGTGCAGGTTCTCGATCGTCGTCTGGGCGGCGATCTCCGCGACCTCGGTGCCGTCGTTGTCGATCAGGACCTCGGAGAGGTTGCCGCCGCCGACCTCGACCATGTCGCCGAGGGCGACGTTGACGTGGGCCTGGGGATCCAGGTCGACGACCAGGACCTTCTTGTCGTGGAAGCGCGCCCAGGCCGAGGCCAGGGCGACTGTGGTGGTGGTCTTGCCAACGCCGCCCTTCTGGGCCGCGACAGCGATGACCGTGGCCTGCCGATCGCCACGCTCGAGCCGCTTCTCGGGCTGGGCGCGGGTCGGCCGGTTGAAGCCGGACAGAGTCATTCGCATGGCGTTGTTCCTCTCACCTAGATTCTCGCACCCCTCTTGTCATGTCAAGACTTGCCTCCGGTTAGCGATCGGGCTGGAGGAGACATGCTCAGCTTGCTCATGGGGCTCGCCCTGGCCCAGGACCCGGATCTCAAGCCCCAGGTCATGGACCTGCTCGGGCAGATGGACGCCCCCGCGACGGCCGAGGACTACCGCGCGCTCGGCGAGGGCGTCGACACGATCCTCGTCGCGGTCGCCCAGGACGCCTCCCAGCCCAAGACCCAGCGTGGACGTGCCGTCCAGGCCCTCGGCTACTTCCCGAGCGAGGCCAGCCAGGCCGCGCTCACGGAGTTCCTGGCGGGCGATGACAGCACGCTCAAGCGCAAGGCCGTCTTCGCGCTCTGCATCGGCTGGGACGCCGCTGCCCTCCCGCTGGTCGAGCCCGCGCTCGCCGACGAGGACGTCCAGGTCCGCATCAGCACCGCCAAGGCCCTGGCCATGGTCGGGGGCGACGCGGCCGACGCTCTGCTCACCGCACGGCTCGAGGTCGAGACCGAGGCCGCGGTGAAGAAGGCCATCGAGAAGAGCCTGGGGAACTGACATGGTGCTCCTGCTTCTGGCCTGCAACGGCAAGGACGCCGCGACCGACTCCGGGGCGCCCGAGAACGACCTCGAGTACGTGGACCTCGGCCAGGCGACGACCGGGGACACCGGCTTCCTGACCGAGGACATCGCGATCGACGTGCCCGACGGGGCGACCTCGGTGGTCGTCCACTGCGGCGACTTCGGCAACGATCTCGGCCTGGTCTGGACCCTCGACAACCCGGATGGATCCTCGCTCTACGACGGCGGCGCGGGATCGAACCCCCACTTCAAGTCGCCCTCGCACGACGTGCTCGTGCCGATGCTGATCCCGCTCACCCCGGACGCCCCGCTCCAGGCGGGCACCTACAACGCGTCAATCTACGTGGGCGGCGGCGCGCCGGTGACGATGGACTGCGGCGCGGTGATCCGCAAGAACGCGGCCGGCGCGACGGCGACCCTGAAGCTCGACTTCGTCTTCGTGGGCGTCGACGGCCTGGACGCCTCCACCGCGGCGGAGGACGCGGGCATGCAGGGCGTGCTCGCCGAGATCGAGCGTGGCCTGGCGACCCAGGGCCTGAGCGTCACCGCGAGCTACGCGGACTTTGCCGGCGACACGGCGACCTACGCGATCGTGGACGTCTCGGCCGACGACTACTCCGAGTTCAACGATCTGCTCGAGACCGCCAACCCCGGCGACAGCCAGAGCCTCACCGTCTTCATGGTCCAGGACTTCCAGACCGACGAGGGCGCGACGATCCTCGGCAAGGCCGGCGGCCCTCCGGGCACCGCGGCGGTCGGCGGCACCGCCAAGTCGGGCATGGTCGTGGTGGCCTCGGACCTCGCGAGCGACCCGGGCTATGTGGGGCGGATCGCTGTTCACGAGGCCGGTCACTTCCTCGGCCTGTTCCACACGACCGAGCGCGACGCGGACGGGACCCACGACGTGATCTCGGACACCCCCGAGTGCCCGGCGAGCGCCGACGCCAACGGAAACGGGCAGATGAACTCGAGCGAGTGCTCCGGCCAGGGCTCCGAGAACGTCATGTGGTGGACCTACAACGGCGACGCGGCGGCGGCGGACTTCTCGTCGATGCAGGGCACGGTGCTGAGGCAGAACCCGATCGCGCGCTGAAGCCGGGGGCCGCTTGTGCCGAGAGGCACCCCATGGCCTCCCCCCTCGACCGCCTGCTCGTCGCCGCAAGGGAGCGCGGCGCCAGCGACGTGCACGTCTCGGTGGACGAGCCGCCGCTCTTGCGCGTGGGCGGTGTGTTGGAGCGCATGGAGGGCGTGCGCCCCCTGACAGGGCCCCAGATCGCGGGGAGCGTGCAGGGCCTGCTCGACGCGCGCCGAGCCCAGATCCTCAAGGCCTGCGGCCAGGTCGACTTCTGCCACGAGATCGAGGGCCAGGGCCGCTACCGGGCGAACGCCTACGTCCAGCGGAAGGGGCTGTGTGCCGCCTTCCGCGTCATCCCGATCACGCCCCCGAGCTTTCGCGAGCTGGGGCTACCGGAACAGCTCCGCCGGATCGTCGAGCACCACCAGGGTCTTGTGGTGATCAGCGGTCCGGCGGGCTCCGGCAAGAGCACCTCGCTCTCGGCGCTGGTGCACCAGTTCAACGAGACCCGCGCGTGCCACGTCATCACGGTCGAGGACCCGATCGAGTTCGTGCACCCCGAGCGCACCGCGCTCATCCACCAGCGCGAGGTGGGCCGCCACGCGCCGACCTTTTCCAGGGCGCTGCGCTCGGCGCTCCGCGAAGACCCGGACGTGGTCGTGGTCGGCGAGCTGCGGGACCTCGAGACCATCCGGATGGCCCTGACCGCCGCGGAGACCGGACACCTGGTGATGGCCACGATGCACACCACCTCCGCGCCGGCCGTCGTGGAGCGCCTGGTCAAGGCCTTCCCGCCCGAGGAGCGGCCCCAGGTGCGCATGAGCCTCTCGGAGTCGCTGCAGTGGGTCGTCTCCCAGAGCCTGGTGCCCTCGACCCGCGGTGGCTGCGCCGCGGCCTTCGAGATCCTGCGAGGCTCGAGCCCCGTGCGGGCCCTCATCCGGGATGGCAAGACGACCCAGCTCGAGAGCATGATGCAGATCGGCAGCCGCTTCGGCATGCAGACGCGCGACCAGGCCCTGCAGGAGCTGGTGCGCATGGGTCTCGTTGCGCCCGCGACCGCCCAGGCGCGCACCCGTCGGCGGGCCCGTTGATGGAGGCGATGCTGCGCGAGGTCGTGCGCCGCGGCGCCAGCGATCTGCACCTGTCCTGTGGACGGCGCCCCATGCTGCGGCTCGGCGGGCGCATCGAGCGCATCGGCGGCGAACCCCTGGACCCGGCGTCCTTCGAGCAGCTCGTGCGCCCCCTGGACGAGGAGGCCTGGATCCGCTGCGGCACCGAGGGCGACGCCGACTTTGCCTACGAGCTCGAGGGCGTCGCCCGCTTCCGCGTCAACCTCTTCGCCCACCACCGCGGCCGCTCCGCCGTCCTGCGCGTGATCCCGGCCAGCGCGATGGACCTCGACGAGCTCGGTCTGCCCTCGGGCGTTCGCGGGCTCGCCAGCCTGGACGAGGGGCTGGTCCTGGTGACCGGCCCCACCGGCTCCGGAAAGAGCACCACCCTGGCCGCCCTGGTCCACGAGATGAACCGCCACCGGGCGCTGCACTTCGTGACGATCGAGGACCCGATCGAGTTCGTCCACACCTCGCAGCGCTCGCTCATCACCCAGCGCGAGGTCGGCCCCCACACCCGCTCCTTCGCCGAGGCCCTGCGCGCGGCCCTCCGCGAAGACCCGGACGTGGTCCTGGTCGGCGAGCTGAGGGACCTCGAGACCATCGAGCTGGCGCTCGAGGCGGCCGAGACCGGCGTCCTGGTCCTGGGAACGCTCCACACGAACTCTGCCGCCAAGACGGTGGATCGCATCGTGAACGTCTTCCCCTCCGAGCGTCAGGAGGGCATCCGCTCGATCCTGGGCAGCGTGCTCAAGGCGGTGGTCGCACAGCAGCTCGTGCCGCGCGTGGGAGGAGGCCGAGCGGCAGCCGTGGAGCTGTTGCTCGGAACACCGGCGCTCGCCGCGGTCATCCGAGAAGGCAAGACCCACCAGGTCCGCGGCTTCCTGACCAGTGGCAAGGGCCAGGGCATGGTCGCGATGGACGACAGCTTGAAGACCCTCGTCCAGAACCGGGTCATCGCCGGACAGGACGCGCTGGCGCGAGCCGACGACAAGGACGGCTTCCGGCGCTGGCTTGCAACGATCGGGCAACCGGTCGATGAAGGAGTCGGGCTGACCGTCGTCTGAGGCGCTATCTTCAGCGGCCGTGTCCCCCCTTCTCCTGCTGGCCTGCAACGGAGAGCCCGAGCCGCTCGACGAGGTGCTCGAGCGCGGCGAGGTGCCCGCCTTCGATGCCCCGGCCCCCGTGCTGCGACGCCTGACCCAGGAGCAGTACACAAACAGCCTGGACGACCTCTTCGGCGAGGGACTTGTGTTGCCCAAGCTCGAGCCCGACATCGAGCTCGAGGGGCTCTACGCCCTCGGCGCAGCGGTGACCTCGGCCTCGCCCTACGGCGTCGAGCAGTACGAGTCCGCTGCGTTCTCCGTCGCCGAGCAGGTCATGGCCGAGCGCAGCGACCTCGCCCTGAGCTGCGAGCCCGAGGGCCTCGACGACGAGGCCTGTGCCAGCCAGTCGCTCGGGGAGCTCGGGCGCCGGGTGTGGCGTCGACCGCTCACCCAGGGCGAGCTGGACGTGCTGGTGGACCTCGTGCTGGTCGCATCCGAGACCCTCGAGGACTTCGACGCCGGCTACGAATACGGCATCGCGGCGCTGCTGCAGAGCCCACACTTCCTCTACCGGATCGAGGGCGGCTCCGACGGCGCCTACACCGACTGGGAGATGGCGACCCGGCTCTCCTATTTCCTGTGGAACACCACCCCCGACGAGGAGCTCCTGCTGGCCGCCGAGGCGGGCGAACTCACGGACGACGCGGGCCTCGCGGCGCAGGTCGATCGCATGCTCGAGGACGAGCGCGCGCAGGACGGCGTGCGCAACCTCTTCGCCGAGCTGTGGTCGCTCTACGAGCTCGACGAGCTGTCCAAGGACCCGACCCTCTTCCTTCACATGAGCGACCAGGTCGGCCCCTCCGCGCGAGAGGAGACCCTGCTCGGCGTCGAGCACCTCGTCTTCGACCTGGACGGCGACTACACGACGATCTTCACGACCCGAACGACCTTCCTCGATCGCACCATGGCGGCGCTCTACGAGGTGCCTGCCCCGGAGCGGGAGGGCTTCGGCGAGACCGAGCTGCCCAAGGAGGGCGGGCGACGCGGCTTCCTCGGCCAGGCCAGCTTCCTGGCGCTCCAGGCCCACCCGGTGTCGACCTCGGTGACCAAGCGCGGCCAGTTCCTTCGCGAGCGAGTGCTGTGCCACATCATCCCCCCGCCGCCGAGCGACGTCGACACCTCGATCCCCGAGGCCAGCGACGCCGCCCCGACGATGCGTGAGCGCGTCGCGAGGCACCTCGAAGACCCGAGCTGCGCCTCCTGCCACGAGATCACGGACCCGGTCGGCCTCGGGCTCGAGAACTTCGACGGCATCGGACGCTGGCGTAGCGAGGAGAACGGGGTCGCGATCGACCCCTCCGGCGACGTCGACGGCGACGCCTTCGCGACGGCCTGGGAGCTGGGGGGCGTCATCGCTGCCCATCCCGACCTCGGGCCCTGCCTCGTGGAGCGGACGACCCAGTACGCCACGGGCAACGTGAGCCAGTCGCGTGAGCTGATGAACTGGCACGAGGACGGCTTCGAGATCGAGGGCAACCGCGTGCTCTTCCTGCTGAGAGACGTCGCCCTGTCCCCCGCCTTCCGACAGGTCGGGGGGGTGGAATAAGATGCCGAGATCGTTCTGTCTTTCAAGGAGGCACCTGCTCCGCGGCATGCTCGGCGGAGCTGCGGTCGGGCTCTTCCTGCCGCCTCTCGAGGCCATGGCCTGCGACGGCGTGTTGCCGACGCGCTTCGGCCTCTTCTTCTGGGGCAACGGCAACCTCCCGGACTTCTGGACGCCCGAGCAGGAGGGCACCGACTACACCCTGTCCGAGCAGCTGACGCCGCTCTCGCCGATGCAGCACAAGCTCGCGGTGATCACGGGGCTGTCGGTCAAGACGCCCAACGACGTGCCGCACTCCAGCGGAGCCGCGGGCGTGCTCACGGGCATCGGGCTGCGCGTCGAGGACGAGGCCTTCATGGGGCCGACCATCGACCAGATCATCGCGAACGAGATCGGTGGCGAGACCATCTACCGCTCGGTGCAGACCTCGGCGTCCGGGGGCTCCGGACGCTCCTACAACGGGCCCAACAGCCTGAACCCGGCCGAGGCCGATCCCTACGCCTTCTACGAGCGGCTCTTCGGGGCCACCTTCCGCGAGCCGGGCGAAGAAGGAATCGTCGATCCCAGCCTGGGCCTTCGACGCAGCGTCCTCGACGCCGTCATGAACGATCTCAGCACTTTGGAGAGCCAGGTCGGCGCCGAGGACAAGGCTCGCCTCGAGCAGCACATGACCGGTGTGCGCGAGCTGGAGCAGCGCCTCGCGCGGCTGGAGGAAGACCCCCCGAACCTCGAGGCCTGCGAGCGCCCCGCCGAGCCCGAGGCCAGCTACCCCGACATCGAGGGCCGGCCCCAGGTCTCCGCGAGGAATCGGGCCTTCTGCGACATGCTCGCCATGGCCCTGGCCTGTGACCAGACCCGGGTCTTCGGCCACTACTTCAGCGACCCCGTCAGCGACGTGCTCTACACGGGCGCGACGGCCGGGCACCACGATCTCACCCACAACGAGTCCGGCGATCAGCCCGAGGTGAACGCCATCACCATCGCGATCATGGAGGAGTTCAACTACCTGCTCGAGGCCTCGACGCGGTGCCCGAAGGGGATGGCACTCTGCTGGACCACTGTGTGATCCTGGGCACCTCGGAGGTCAGCCTGGGCCGCACCCACTCCATCGACGAGATGCCGACCCTGGTCGCCGGTGGGGCCTGCGGAGCCATCCAGACCGGCATGCACTACCGCAGCCTCGGCGGGGACAACGTCGCCAAGCTGAGCCTCTCGCTGATCCGCGCCTGCGGCATCAACCAGGCCTCCTTCGGCGAGGACGACGCCTACACCGAGGACGGGCTGAGCGGGGTCGAAGGATGATCCTCCTGCTGCTGGCATGCACGGGCCCGGCCGAGGACACCGCAGCCACCTGCGACAACGTCGAGGACACCCGCGTCGGGCTCCTGCGCACCATCACGGTCGCGCGCATGGACGGCCAGTACGCCAACGGCTTCGACCTCGACGGCCAGGTCGGCGATGACGACGACTGCGGCATCGGGGACTTTGTCGACGACGAGGGCGTCGAGGGCATCGACAACGCCTTCTCGCGGCTGATGCCCGCCCTCGAGACCACCGAAGCCGCGGCGCTGGAGGAGATCGTCCAGGAGGCCATCAACACCGGCGTCTTCGAGCTCGCCTACGAGATCGAGGACTACGACGACGGCGTGGACGACGCCTGCGTGAACCTGGGCATGATCCGCGCAGAGGGCGAGCCGATGCTTGGCACCGACGGCCTCCCGCTGTCGGGCCAGACCTTCGACCGCTGGGGCATCGAGGACTGGGCGGCCGGCACCGCGATCGTCGAGGGTCGGGTCCACGGCGCGGGGATGGAGTTCCACCTGCCCATCTCGATCCTCGGCGCGGACATCGAGCTGAACATGTACAAGGCCCAGCTCCGCGTCGACCTCGCCGAGGACGGCTCAGCGACCGGCATGATGGGCGGCGCCGTGCCCATCGACGACATCCTGAGCGTGCTGAACGAAGAGAACGTCGATCCCGAGGTCGCGGCCACCGTCACCGACCTGATGGAGCTGGCCGCGGACATGGACGTGGACGGCGACGGCGAGTGCCGGGACCTGTCCCTGGCCTTCGAGTTCCAGGCCGTCAACGCCTTCTTCTTCGACTGATGTTCGTCCTGCTCCTCGCCTGCAACCCGCCCGAGGAGCCCGGCCCGAGCTGCGACAACGTCGGCGACACCCGCGTCGGCTTGCTCCGCACCATCACGGTCGCGCGCATGGACGGGCAGTACGCCAACGGCTTCGACCTCGACGGCAAGGTCGGCGACGACGACGACTGCGGCATCGGTGACTTCGTCGACGACGAGGGCACCCAGGGCATCGACAACGCGTTTTCGCGCCTGATGCCCGCGCTGGAGACGACCGAAGCCGCGGCCTTCGAAGAGGTCATCCAGGAGGCGATCAACAACGGCGTCTTCGAGCTGGCCTACGAGATCGAGGCCTACGACGACGGCATCGACGACGCCTGCGTCAACCTCGGCATGGTGCGTGCCGAGGGGGAGCCGATGATCGGGACGGACGGCCTGCCTCTGTCAGGCCAGACCTTTGACCGCTACGGCACCGAGGCCTGGCACGACGGCACCGAGATCGTCGACGGTCGGGCATGGGGCGGGGCGATGCAGTTCCACCTGCCCATCCAGATCCTGGGCGCGGACATCGACCTCAACATGAACGCCGCGCAGCTCCGGGTCGACCTGGCAGAAGACGGCTCCGCGACGGGCATGATGGGGGGCGCGGTGCCGATCGACGAGATCCTGGTCCTGCTCACGGAGAACGGCATCGACCCCGAGGTGGCGGCGACCGTCACCGACCTGATGGAGCTCGCCGCGGATATGGACGTGAACGGTGACGGCGACTGCCGCGACCTGTCGATCGCCCTGGAGTTCGAGGCGGTCAGCGCGTTCTTCTTCGAATAGCGGAGCGCGCGGCGTGCAGGCCGCAGAGACCGTGCACGCCTCCGCCGGGTGGCGTCGACGCCGAGCAGAGGAAGAGCCGGGGATTCGGCGTCGCCCAGGGCTCGCCCCAGCCGAGCGGTCGGGTCCAGATCTGGTCGAGCGTGGCCGCGCCCCCGTTGACGTCGCCGCCGATGTAGTTGGGATTGAGCCTCTCCAGGCCCGCCGCCGTGGTGACGTGGCGGTACTGCACCACGTCGCCGAAGCCGGGGGCGAAGCGCTCGATCTGCGCCTCGATGCGCTCGCTGACGTCCTGGTCCGAGCCCGCGGGCACGTGGCAATAGGCCCACGCCGTGTGCTCGCCTCGGCTCGAGTCGAAGAGGCTGCACTGGGTCAAGAGGACCAGCGGCTGCTCCTCGACGCGCCCTTCCCAGCAGGCGCGCTCGCTCGCGAGCAGGGCCTCGGCCGGACCGCCGAGGTGGACCGTCGCGGCGCGCGCACACGCCGGGTTCTCCCAGGGGATGGGCTCGTCGAGCACGTAGTCGACCTTGCACAGTCCGGGTCCGTGCCGGAAGCGCGCCAGCTTGTCCGTGTAGCGGGTCGGCAGAGCCTCCCCGGCGATGCGCACCATGGCCGCCGGCGAGGTGTCGAAGAGCACCAGCGCGTCCTCGGGGAGGTCCTCCAGCGAGGCGATCCAGCGCCCGGTCTCCACGACTCCGCCGAGGGACTCCAGGTGCCCGATGAGCGCCCGCGACAGCGCACCGGCGCCCCCCTCGGGGAAGGGCCACCCGACGTGATGGGCGGCGATGCCCAGCGCGAGCCCGATGGCGGACGAGCCGGCTGTCTCGAGCGGCAGCACCGAGTGCCCTGCGAGGCCCAGGAAGAGGGCCTTCAAGTCCGGGTCATCGAAGGAGTTCGTGAACGATAATGCGGACCTGACCGCGTCCACCCCCAGCCGCGCCATCAGCAGCGGCGAGTGGGGAATGCCCGGGGGCGCAAGGGCGTCGACGAAGAGCTCGTCGGCTCGGCGCACGAAGGGCTCGAAGGCCCGCTGCCAGGCCTCGGGCATCGCGCCGAGGTCCCTCGCCTGGACGGCCACGCGGCCACCGTCGAAGGGGTGCGCGAGCGGAGCGTCCGGGTCGATCCACCGGAGCCCGTGCTCCTCGAGGGGCAACGCCGTGATGGCCTCGCTCAGGCGGGCCATGGGGTGGATCGCCGAGCAGTGATCGTGCACGAAGCCGGGCACGTCCAGGGGCCCACTCCGACACCCACCACCGGGCTCGGCGGCCCCCTCGATGACGCGGACGTCGAAGCCCGCCCCTACCAGCTCGATGGCGGCGCAGAGCCCGTTGGGCCCCGAACCGATGACGACAGCCCTCATTGCGGGGTGAGCACCACCATCACGCGGGGGACCGGCGAGGTGCAGGATCCGCAGGTCAGGGCGAGCAACCAGGTCCCCTCGTCGTCGACCTCGGCGAGCTCGGGCAGCTCGGCCGAGGTCATCCCGGAGATGTCGAGGTCGGTGCGCTCGCCGATCAGGCTCTCCAGCTCGTCGAAGCGATCTTCGATGTCGCTCGGCTCGACCTCGGGCAGCTGCGCGAGGGAGAGACCATCCAGCCGGTGCAAGACCAGCTCCCCGCCGAGACCGTCCACGGTCAGCTCGGACCAGTCGACCTTGTTCTCCTCGCCGGTGAGCGCGATCGAGCTCGCCAGCGTCGCGTCGACATCGAACTGGGCTTCGGAGCCGCTCACCTGGGCGACGGTCTCTTCGCTGCCCTCGACGGGCACGAGCTCGTGGAAGCGCACGTACTCCTCGCCTACGAGGAGGTTGACCAGCCAGGTCCCCGATCCGGGCTCGAAGTACTGGCCCGCCCCGACGGGGTTCCCCTGCAGCGCGAAGTCGTCGAGCGCGACCTCGCCGTCCACGGGGGTGGCCTCGAGGAACAAGCCCACATCGGACTGCTTGAGGCTGTCCGTGGCGATCCGCTCCTCGACCTCGTCCAGGCCGAGGTGGGGGAAGACGAGCAGCTGAACGCCGTCGATCTCGGAGGGATCGAGCTGGGCGCCGAGCATGTCCGCGCTCAGATCGTCCCAGCGGATGGTGCTCGTCCCGTCGAGGCTGGGCAGCTCGCTGGAGTCGATGTCCACGGTGGCGCGGTACTCGAAGTTGTCGCCGTCGGCGAAGGTGAGCGTCTGGGGCGAGGAGCAGCCGAGGAGAGGTAGCAGGAGGGTCAACGCGCTGAGGTTCCGGGTCCGAGCCCAACGTAACCGTCACCTGCTCCGGCCGAAACGGCGCCTGCGATAGACTGAGGCCGTGGACTTGATCAGCGCCCTGAGAAGCACCGGTGTCGCCCAGGAACGGGTGATCCAGGGAGGCATCCAGCTCTGGGGGGACGGCGACGACGCCACCGAGCTGGGCGTCGTGGTCGAGGGCGAGCTGGTCGCCCGCGTGGGTGACGCCGAGCTCGGACGGATCCGCCGAGGCGAGATGATCGGCGAGGCCGCCGCGTGGTTCGGCGGGCGTCGGACCGCCGAGGTCGCCGCGGTCACCCAGTCCCGCCTGCTCGTGATGCCCCGCAGCGCCTTGGGCGTCCTCGAAGCGGAGCACCTCCCGGTCTACGATCTGTTGCTCTCCGCCGGACTGCACGCCATGGCCCGACGGATCCGCGACGTCGACCTGGACATCGCGAAGAGAGCGGACGGAACCACCGAGCGACCGGACCGCGGTGTCCGGCCCTGGTGGAAGCGCGTCGCGGAGAGCCTGCGCGGGAGCAACGCGGGCGACCCGCCGCCCGTCGAGAGCACCCTGCGGCTCCTCGGTGCGCTGAAGGGCTGCCCGGCCCCGGTCATGGTCCGCCTCAAGAAGGCGCTGGCGCCGCAGAGCTTCCAGAAGGACGAAGCGGTGATCCTGCAGGGCGACGAAGGCACGAGCGTCTACGTCGTGGCAGCCGGCCGAATCGACATCCTGCGCAACGTCCGGGGCGACAAGGCGACGCCGCTCGCGTCCCTGGGGCCCGGCGGCTTGTTCGGGACCAACGCCGCGATCCTCAAGGCCCGCCGCAACGCGAACTGCATCGTGGCTTCGGAGTTCGCCTGGGTCTTCGAGGTCTCCGCCGAGGCGGTCGCTGCCCTGGACGACGAGGCTCGCCGGGCCTGGAATCACAGCCTTCTCGACGCGCTGCGCGTGCAGCTCGCGACCGCCGACGACCAGCTCGCTGCGCTGGAGCGCGAAGGCAAGCAGCCGAGCCCGGACGACTACGACCGGATTCGCGGGTTGCTCCAGACCTACCAGGGCGGCTGACCGCTCCTACTCGTCGATGACCGCCATGAACATCTCCGCCATCTTGGCGTGGCCGACGGGGTTCGGGTGGATGCAGGTCAGGTCGAACCAGAGCTCGGCCTCGGCGCCGCGGTAGCAGCGGCCCTCGGGATCGTCGTAGTTGAAGCCGTGACCGCAGAAGGTCTCGAGCAAAAACAGCATGTCGCTGTCGGTGTCGACGGCGATGGACATGAACTCCTCCATCGACCACAGCACCATCTCTTCCAGCGCCGGATCGGTGATCGCCTCGCCATAGCCGGCGAGTCCGGCGGTGGGACACGAGGTCACGTCCCCCGTCGCGTCCGTGAACTCGTAGAGGTTCGTGAACACGACATGGGCGCCGTTCGGGAAGCGGCCCTCGGCCTTGATCCACTCCACGGTCTCGCGCATGAGCTG
>Ga0114933_10003423_pt1 | contig 15479 bp, 8 predicted proteins | sample 4SBtaG_FD_89691 | JGI IMG/M metagenome (GOLD analysis project Ga0114933, IMG submission 89691) | Deep subsurface microbial communities from Kolumbo volcano to uncover new lineages of life (NeLLi) - 4SBTROV12_W25 metaG | ecosystem: Environmental > Aquatic > Marine > Volcanic | place: Kolumbo... | reverse complement strand
TATAAATCCAAAGTCTCCTGAGTTTCATCAGATGTATCCATCAGACCTGGCACACTGCTTTGCATTTTAAATGCCAATTCATATTGGCTGATTCTTGTCGCGATTTCAGGATCATCCACTACCGTATCGCGAAATTGATTCAACTGCTGAATTGCGTCGATCACGTCGCCTTGATCTTCACGTGAAACCCCAGGTGGATTATTTACGTAAAGGACGGGATCTCCCTTGCTGTGAAAGTGCACACCTTGAAAGCGACTTGGTAGGAATCCGCTGTGCCACTGTCTTGATGCGATTGGCTGATCCTGACCGCCTCCGACAGATGTAAGGACTACGAATCCGGGTAAATCGTCAGCAACGGTACCAAGGCCATAGGTCAGCCATGAACCCATCGACGGTCGACCACTAATTGTTGTTCCCGTATTCATAAATGTATGAGCTGGATCGTGATTGATTGCCTCGGTCTTCAATGATCGAATAATCGAAATATCATCAATGACGTCCGCCAGCTTTGGCAAAATGACCGACAATTCCTGACCGGACTCACCATACTTTTTGAATTCATGCTGTCCGCCCAAACATGTAAGAGCTTTGCCCTGCAGTTGTGCGATTGGTTGCCCCTTTGTAAAGCTGTCCGGCATCGGTTTGCCGTTCATCTCACGCAATTTCGGCTTGTTATCAAAGGTTTCAAGATGGCTCATGCCACCGGCCATGCACAGGAAGATCACGCGTTTGGCTGTTGCTTGGTGGTGTAGTTCGTCCAGAGCTCCAGTCCATTTTGGAATCTTAATCTCACTGTCGGCTCCATTTGCGGCGGAGGCCAGTAAGTTGGCGAGGGCGAATGTACCAACTCCATGCGTTCCTCTTCCGATGAAACTTCGACGGGTTAAGTAGTTTTTAATTTCACGCTGGGTCATTTCTATGATCCTATGACTGACGGCTTAGTTGTTTTGTATTGGCGAAATGGATGTGGGCAATCACTTATGTACGTGTAATGGTCTCATGCAGATTTAAGATGACACGACAAATACTCGTCCATGCTGCTAATGCGGCGGTATCAAGTTTTTCATTCATGGGCCGCAGACCAACAGACAGATATTGCTTTGCAGCTTCGGCATCCGCGTTGTACCGGTCCAGTTGTTTTGTCAAAACCGCATGTAAGACTTTTGACTCGTGCGGTTCAACGGATCTGGATAGAACAACTTTGTAGAGCCATTGCAGTTTATCCGCGGTGGTGTCACCACCTTCCTGAATGACACGTTCTGCAAGGCTTCGTGCTGCTTCTACATAGGTGGGATCGTTCAGCAAGACGAGTGCTTGTTGGGGAGTGTTTGACCGAGGTCTTTCAACAGTGCATTCCTCACGACTTGGCGCGTCAAAGGCCACCATGCTTGGGTGTAGGAACATTCGCTGCCACCAAGTGTAAAGACCGCGTCGATATTGGTTCGCATTCATGTCGGCCTGCCAGGTTCGTTTGGGGAAATTCATGTGTGCCCAGTAACCTGCTGGTTGATATGGTTTTACGCTGGGTCCACCCACCCTTGGCACGAGCAGTCCACTAACAGCGAGAGCGTTGTCACGGATCATTTCAGCGTCCAGACGGAATCGCGACTGCCGAGCGTACATTCGGTTGTAGGGATCTAATTCATTGAGATCGTCAGTGGAAAGCGATGACTGCTGATACGTGTTGGACGAGACAATTAATGTCACAATGTGTTTTACATCCCATCCACTATCAATTAACTCCATGGAGAGCCAATCGAGTAATGCCGGGTGTGAAGGACGTTCTCCCTGCCCGCCAAGGTCATCGAGTGGATCGGCCAGGCCATGACCGAAATACAGTTTCCATAGTCGATTAACCATGGCCCTTGCCGTTAGCGGGTTTTCCCGATCAATCAGCCAATTTGCAAGATCCAGACGATCATACCGGCCTTCCTTTTCCGGTAGTGGCTTCAAGAATGACGGTGTGCGAGGCTCGACAACTTCTCCTGAATCATCAAGCCAGTTACCACGTGGTAGCACACGAACGGTTCGAGGCGTTGTTGCCACTGTCATCATCGTGCGCGGCGCGGTATCTCGAATCTTCTTGTCATCTGCCTGTAGCTTGGCAATGGCATCACGATGTTCTTTTAATTCCGGTGCAAGTTGGAAGTAGTAATCCGCGATCTTCTTCTTTTGAGCATCATTGCGTTTGCCGGCATCCAGTTCAGCGATAGCGACGATATCGGCTGGTAATGACGACTGATTAATATTGAAGTAGAAGCCCGCGCCGCCGGCGGATTGGGAAATCTTAACCAGCAAGGTGTTTTCTCCCTCACCCAATTCAACTTCGAACTTATCCTGATCCGCTGCAGGTCCGCGAGCAACTTTGTTGTCATGGACTAATGTGCCGTTAAGCCATACCCGTAAACCGTCATCACTACCAAATCGCAACTCTAATTTCCGGGCGACTTTGGTGGAGAGTTTTCTAAACAGGTAATGAGCAGAATTTGGTTGCTGATTCAGTTCATGCACTTTGCCATTTTCGAATTGGGGAGACTTCGTCCAGGGTTTATCAACAACTTTGGCCGTCAGGTCTACCGGAGCGGATTCATCGACAAAGGACTTTGCATGTGCTTCATCAAAGTTCGCAGCCTGAATGGGCCCCGAGTAATGCCAATCGTCCATCTGCACCGTCTGTTTTGCGGAGTCAAGCACTGTGGCCTCCCATTTGGCTTGGGCCGCACCTAGAGACTTCCCTTTTTCCGCGATGATTCTATTTTGCTCAGCGATGGAGCGTTGTACCTGATCGATTTGAGACTGAACATCTTTCGTAATAACGGGAAAGACGCGCGGGTTTCCAACAGGAATCTCTGAGACATCCGCGAAGAAAGCCGCAAAGCTGTAGAAGTCTTTGGTCGTAAAGGGATCGTATTTATGGTCGTGGCACTCAGCACAACCGAGCGTGGCGCCCATAAATATGGAAGCGGTGTTGCGGACGCGGTCAGCGGCATACTTTGCGGTATATTCTTTCGCTTGAGCACCACCTTCACTGGTCGTCTGTAACAGCATGTTGAAGCCGGATGCAATTGTTTGATCAACCGTTGGGTTCTCTAATAAGTCGCCGGCAAGTTGTTCAATAATGAACTGGTCGTATGGCATGTTGTTTTGGAACGACTCAATCACGTAATCTCGATACGGTGAGATTTGTCGTGCTTCATCGCTGTGATAACCATTACTGTCTGCGTAACGTACAACGTCGAGCCAATACATGGCGAGTCGCTCACCGTATGCTGGTGATTCCACCAATGATGAAACTAGATTTGAGTACGCGCTATCCGTGTCGTCGGTCAGATAGGCGTCTACCTGTGCTGGGGTGGGAGGTAAACCGGTAAGGTCGAAGCTTAAGCGGCGAATAAGAGTAATCTTGTCGGTTCGGGTAGCTGGCTTGAGCTTGTTTTGATTCAGACGTGCAAGAATGAACGCGTCGATCGGATTAGAAATCCAGCGATTCTTTAACGCTGGAACATCTGGTCGAGTCGGTGCTTCCCATGCCCAATGTTCATCCCAATTCGCACCTTCGGCAATCCACTGTTTTAGCATTGCACGTTGGGCATCTGTTAGTGTTTTTCCCGAGTCTGGTGGCGGCATTTGTTCATCCGCATCGGCACTGAAGACGCGTCTTACAAGTTCACTCTTGTCAGGTGCATTGGGCACAACGGTTAACGCATCGCGTTTCTTGAAGACACTGTTTTTTGAGTCGAGTCTTAAATCTGTTGCCCTCGCGTTTTCATCAGGACCATGACATACCAAGCATGAATTTGAAAGTATGGGGCGAATATCCCGATCGAAGTCTACTTCCTGTGCCGTTACCAATGCGCCGTTGGTAGTAATAAGTATCAAGGCTGCGATAGTGATGCGTTGCATTGCCGTATTCCGTTTAATGATTCGGTCTGAATTCCAATCATGGAATCTGTGTATCTATACATACGAATTATAAAACAGTTTTGACGTGATGCGAATCCAAACGGCTTAATTCGTTTGACAGTCGCAAATTCGCCGTGTTTTACGGGATGATTAAGAGATTAATAGACGAGTTCAATCGAATTATCAGCTTCGTGGACCCTGATATGGCGATTCGGATCGATGTTTTCCAAAATTGTTTCATGGCCAGACGGCCATTTTACGGTGAGTTTCTTTATGATTTCAGCTTTCCCAATCCCAAATTCAGCGCGAGACGGAGCCTGTGAAAGGAAGTTTACGATGGGGAATAGCTCTTTTTGAATCGTGCCGGTATCCGTTTCACAGATGATGCGTGAGCCAATTCCAAAGTGATTACTCTTATCGCCTCTCAACGTAACGGTAAGCCAGTTTGTCTTTGGGAAGCGGTTTTCGTAAACAACCAGAGGTCCACCTCCGACTTGTCTGAGGATCAATTCCGGCATTCCGTCACGGGTGATATCACAACCGATAACCGTTCGTGCATCTCCGGGATTGTCAGTGCCGGTCAAGTAGGACATGTCGACAAAGTCGCCATCACCAAGGTTTAGGAAACTTCCGTTGCGTTCATAGGAGCTGAGGTTTTCGTTTACGTAAGAAAAGGCGAATGGATTTCCAACCCAGAATTCTCCTTTGTCTTCATCCAGTTCCCTTAATGCGGGAACTTCACTTTGCGTGTTGAAAGGCTGTGACACGACAGCCAGCCAGACGCATCGTCAGCCATCCGGTTTGTTCTTGTCGACACTCTGATAACCGACCGGAGCATATATTTCCGGGAAGCCGTCACCATCCAAATCCGTAGCACCCGTTCCGTAGGCCCAGCCCACATCGTTGACACCGGCAGATTTCCCAATCGCAGTAAAAGTTCCGTCGCCATTATTTCGAAGCAATTCGTTGCCTTCGACGAATTCCTGCATCTTTTGATAGACCTCGTCGTCATACAGCCCCGGTCTCATATTTGCGACGATGCGTTCACCAGCTTTTGAATACATGTTGGCGATATACGGGTCACCAAATCCGTCATTATCAATGTCGGTGACGGTGATCCCCATCGAGAAGCCACCGTGCAGTCCGGGTAATGTTCCGTCACTAAAAGTTCCGTCACCGTTATTGATGTGGTAGTCATTCAAGCCAAATTCGCAAGCCGTCATGACATCCGGCAAACCGTCACCATTCGCATCGAACCATACTGCCGCAAATGCATTCGTGCCGTGCCCAGCAACGCCGGCTGTTTCTGTGACATCTTCAAATTGGAAATCACCTTTGTTTCTCCACAGGATATTTGCGCTACCTCGCATCCCTTCCCGATTAATGTACGGCAGAGGATCCGATGTCATGTTTTCTCCAACCGAGAACAGATCAAGTAGTCCGTCACCATCAAAGTCGACCACCGTTAAAGCTGCACGCATGCGTGAGAGATCTAAGCTGTATTCATTGTCATCCAGTGCGGTAAAGGTTTCGCCGTCAATGTTCTTGTAAACGGTGCGGCCGATGATCAGGTCCTCAAATCCGTCATTGTTTAAGTCTCCAACCATGGCTACTTGAGACTTTTCAAATCGTTTCAACCCAACCTGGAACGTCACATCCTTAAACGTTCCATCCCCGTTACTTTGATAAAAGAAGAGACCGTTTATGTCCGTGATCAGCAAATCCACATGCCCATCGTTGTTATAGTCGCACGCATAAACACCACCGGTATTGAATGGCCTTACGTCCCCTTCTTCGTATTTGTAGTGCCAGTTATCGCGAAGACCAAGCGTCTCAATTCCAGTGTCCGAGGTGACGTCCTGCATTAGGAAGTCATCGCACATGCCGGATTTCCCGTGGCTGACATGACAACTTGAGAACCATCCGGTTTGTTGAGGCAGGTCATCGGAGATTTGTGTTATGGAGCAGTCAAAGAAAAAGTTATGGTACATCGTGTGGCCATCGGTGGTCTTGCCAGCAAAACTCAACTTGCAACTGCCGTCCCAATCTGAATCGAATTCACCGTGTGTGCGCGGTTTCATTTGCATCACCTTGAGCGAACAAATATCCAGCGTGTCATATAGCTCACGGATTCGAGTTACCGATTCAATAAAACCATCGGACCCGGTCTCCAGTTTTTGTTGGTCATCACCCCAGAGGTTAAACGTGGCAAACCCTCTGCTGATTTCAGTGGAGTCCTGGAGTTCGAAAACAGAGGCTGAGAAGTCCTCTGTAAAGAATGCGTTTAAGCTGTCCCAATCCTGATTTCGAATGGACTTAGCTACTTTTGGAAAACAGAGGTCACCAAGTACAAATCCGCCGAAGTGCTCAACATCCTGAAGGTAGCGAGCTTCTTCTTTGCTGATCGCCAATTCCTGGCCGCTTTCAGCAGAATCTTCCTGTTGTGTAGCGTCAGATTGTGACTGATTACTATCTGAACAACCGCCCAATGATACGGTGACGAGCATACACACAGCAGTGACTAGAAATCGCGAACTGATTATGTGTGCGGACACGTAAACTGCCTTGAAATGCGTGAAGCAATTATGAACTACAAACGGCTATGTGATTCATAGTAATTAAGCGAATGAGTATGTCACGCGTCAGACGTTATCGTTGCAATTTGATGTTTGACTGATGGTCACCGATCAACCATTTGTGACCTTTCGATCCAGATGTGTGTAGCCACCATCTACTAATAAAATCTGGCCGGTCGTATGACTAGAACGCGGTGATGCAACAAACACTACCGTGTCGGCGATTTCCTGTGCGGTTGTAAAGCGTCGCTCAAGTGGAACTAAGTCAGCGATCTTCTTTTTTTCGCCTTCCGGGTCGTCCATTTCACCAAGCATGCGGTCGTAAAGCGGCGTCCAGGTTTCCGCGGGAAGGACGGCGTTGGCACGTATTGCGTACTCCGCCAGATCAACTGCCCATTCTCGAGTGAGTGCGTTTATCCCACCTTTTGCTGCAGCATATCCTGAAGTGCCACCTTGTCCGGTAATGGCGACCTTGCTACCAACGTTTACGATAGCGCCTCGGTTTGCTTTTAGCTGCTCAAGACTGAAATGCACCATTGCGTAATAGTGGATCAGGTTCTTTTGAAGTGATCCCACAAATTCGCTTACATCCGAATCGATTCCTCTGGAGTCATTAACGCCCGCATTATTGATCACGATGTCAATTCTGCCGAACTCTGCTAAAGCCTCATCAACCGCACGTTTACAGTTATCTACTTCGGAAAGATCAGCCTGAATGAACTTGCAGCGTTTGTTCTGTTGGGCATATTCCGATTCTAAGGCGATGCCTTCCTCTGAACTGCGGTTGACGTTGGCAACGTGTGCCCCTTCACTGATCAGAAGCCTGGTAATTGCTTCGCCAATTCCTTTTGAGCCACCAGTGACGATGGCGACCTTGCCGGCCAATCCTAAATCCATGGATATCGTTTTCCTAACTCTCTTAAGCTACTGACTGTCTTCAGGGTCGGTGAATGGTACGCCGAGATCATCGTGACTGAACTGGAATCCATTGCGATTTATATCAACAAATATAGGATTGGTAACAGCTGTGGGCATGCGATCACCGAACCGTGGTCCGAACACAGGTCCCATTTTAAGATCTTCTCCGCATGTGGCGATGATGACATGTGCGTCTTCTGATAGTGTCAGCGAAATCGTTTGATTAAATCGGACAACGTCATTGCTGAACATCCTTGGATGGGTGCGTCTGGTGTAGTTGTGGTCAGGATCCATACGGCCATTGATGAATACTTGTACACGATTGATGTCATACCAGTTAGCACACTGTATCCGGACATGCAGTTCGACATGTCCTTCATCGGCAACCAAATCCTGACCGGCAATCGCTTCAACCTGTTTGCGACCCTTGTGTGATCGTGCAATAACTTCAAGGAATGGTCCGTTGGTCATCATGACATTACCGCTTTGGAAGCGGTCAACCATTTCATCTGTGCTTATCCTGCTCGGGTCGTCAGTGGATGATCTGACGAAGTTGCGAATGTAACCCGACTCATGCAAATTCAAATGGGCATCACTATTTACGACACCTGGAATTCGATAGCCAATGTTTAGCAACTGCATCCATTGAAAAATAACATTGCCGCGGTTTCCGGGAGGTGCGAGCTCAGTTGGCACCTCGAAAATCGACTGGGGTGGATGGATCTCTATGACGTCCATGTAATCGAGCATCGCTCGAAACCCACCATCTGGATTACCATCATCATCGCCGTCGCGATAGATTCTCATCAGCTTGGGATGATTTCCCTGCATGAGCTTTTTAGCGTTATTATCCCAACCCGCCAGACGCACGATCTGCGTGATCGGATTCTCGTCAATTACCGGTGCGCCACCATCCTGATGGAAAGGCTTGAATTGAAGTGGGAAGGTGTTTTGATGATTAATTGGTAACGGTTGTCCAGTTAGCTCCATGCCAGGGCATGTTGCCAATAAGTGCTCAGCTTGCAGCCGAGCAAGATGAGCATCATAGGTACCAATTCTCTGATGTTCTGTGCACGGTGCAAATTCGATGTTTTCACTGATCAAACTGAGCACGCGTCCGAATTGGCTTGAAACATTATCTCCGGAGGGAGAGGCATGGCTGTGTAGATCGGCGCTTATCCAACCGCTTGTATCCACCGAACGGACGAGCTCGCCGGATATTTCTGTGTCCTTTCCTCTCTCAACGGTGATTGGCTGTGTAATTAAGTCGTACTCTGGGCCGTGGCTTATCAGAACCTGATAGGTGCCGGGCGAAATCTCCTGACGGAATTGGCCGTTGATGCTGTAATGCACGTTGCCAACCGCGATTTCGCCATGCGGTGGCCCAAACAACGGATCCACCGTTTCTCCTAATCCATGAAAAGACACTTTGCATGGAATAGGATTGCCGTTTGTATCTGTAATATTAGCGACGACATAGCCGCATCCGTCCTGAACTAAATCGATGTCGACATCCGATTCGATCTCCAGATCTCGAGTGACGGTAGTTCTCCCGATTTTCTGAACAGTCACCGAGTAGCTTCCCGGCAGCATCTTAAACTCGACAACTCCATTCGCGTCCGTTCGCGCTGTGCCGACAAGATTGCCCTCTCGCTCGAACGTAACTTTGGCATGTGCCGTTGGGCCCGCCGCATCAAGAGTTTGGATTTTAATAGGATGCGTCTCTGCTTCCCGAATCTCGGCTGTGATTCCCTTAAGCTGCAATAGGCTGTCAGCCGGAACAACGCGTCGATGCGTCATGACTGTTTCGTCGGGCCCGAGTTTGATCGTATTGCTGTCGTTAGATTGGTATGTAATTACGTTGCCAGATCCTCGAACAGGCAACGAACCGGTTGGCAGAATGCCGACCGCATATTTAAACCAATCGTCATTCGCCCAGTACAATCCTTCATGCACTCCGAAGGTGAACGTCCGGTCTGCCCTAATGCTGTCGGCAATATTCAGTGTTGCCACGTTGGTTTTGTGCTGATTGGTCAGACTGACCACGACATCAACGAAAGGGCGCCCGTCGGTTATTGAATACGTGACGCTGGCGATGGTGTTGTCGTCATTGGCCTTACTTACCACCGTAAACGAAACGGATTTACCTGACTTTGGTACGAACCCTGAAACCAGCGTTCCGCTACGAGTCTTGTTATATGCCGGACTAGCGGCTTCATCGACTGATACACTGGCGCCATTCCATGAGTGAAATTCATGTGCCAGAGCGTTGATGAACAGACAGGTAAGCTGATCATTCTGGGAGTCGTTGCGGACCAGATCGATAATACAGCCGCCAACATTTCTCGTAGTCAAGTTGGCATTTCGAATTGGAGATGGTGCCGCAATGACGACGCTAACAATGTCATTACGCAAGATCACATCACCGATATTGGCGTCTATCTCTTTGCCACCGGGTACCAATTGAGAGATATTGCGCTGCGTAAGTACCTGTACATCAGCAGCATTTGCCGCGGGCAATGTGATTATCGTGAAGACGATAGTCACAATGGATTTAATAAATGCATTCATGGCCGACTTTCCTTCAAAGTAAACGGTGGTGTTTCTTGAGTGTCCTTGAGTTTCATTGGCTTAACTCATCGATTGCCTGCATTGCATAGCAAGCATGCATGGCGGAACCGTAAGGAAGCGCGTCTTCGTCTGCTTTAAACATTGGATGGTGTACGCTGAAGCAGGCATCAATGGACTCATTTCCAACGCCCAGGAACATGAAGCAACCTGGCACACGTTGCGTAAAATAGGCGAAATCTTCACCGCCCATGACGGGTGGTATTTCATGTATAAAATCCTCACCAAAGATTGAAGCACCGACTAGTTTCGCACTGTCCCAGCACTCGGAGGTGTTAATCGTTGGCGGGTAATCGTGGCCGGGAAATGCAACTTCGGCTTCACAGCGGTGTGCTGCAGCAACGTTCTGAGCAATGGCAGTGACGCGCTGCTGCAACCACGCGAGAGTTTCCAGAGTGAGTGCGCGAATGGTGCCTCGTAACTCGACAAAGGGCGGAATGACATTAAATGCTTTGCCACCGTGCACAGCACAAATACTGATAACTCCTGAACCTAGTGGATCCAGTTCTCGCGAAATAATCGATTGCAGCTCGACAACCACTTTCGATGCGGTCAGCACCGGATCAATTGCCATGTGAGGCATAGCTGCATGTCCACCCTTACCAATCACTTTGATGGTTACTTCACCGGCGGCAGCTAAAAGGGTACCAGCTCTACCGCCCATTTGACCTGTAGGTAAGTCCGCGGCAACGTGAATCCCAAAAATCCTCTGCACATCAGGATTTTCAAGGACGCCTTCCTTACTCATTCGGTCTCCCCCTGCTCCACCCTCTTCAGCAGGTTGGAAGATCAATTTAACCGTGCCGTTTATATTTGCTTCGTTTTCCTTCAAAATCCGCGCGGCACCAAGCAGCATGGACGTGTGGCAGTCATGACCACACGCGTGCATTTTCCCATCGACTTCGCTCTTAAACTCGACGTCGGTTTCTTCGTGAATTGGTAATGCGTCCATGTCCGCGCGTAATGCCACGCAGGGGCCATCACCATTACCGACCGTTCCAAGTACTCCTGTTTCGGCGATGCCAGCCACAAACGGAATGCCTAATTCCGTTAGGGTGTCCTGCACGAGCTGACTCGTTTTGAATTCCTCGTACATTAATTCCGGATGACGATGCAATGTCCGGCGCTTTTCAATAATCCACTGGTGAATGTTACGTGCTTGTTGGAGGTAAGTCTGAGATTCCATCTGGTGAGTATCCGTGTTTGAAGTGGTAACTATAATGTCTGTTGTATCACCCTCAAACGTATAAATCGAATCCCATGTACTTCGTCTCCGCGTTTTATAAGTTCAAGTCGGTAAGTGAATCACAGGTCGAGCACTTGCGGCAGGAATTCTACGAATACGGTATCACCCAGCGGATGCTCGGTCTGATTATTCTCGGTACCGAGGGTGTAAACGGAACGGTTGCGTCACGCGACGAAGCAGTGCTCTCAAACTTTAAAGACCACGTTCGATCTTTATATGGTGACTTGACGTTTAAAGACAGCCAGTGTGAGCAAGAGCCATTCAAACGCTGGTCTATTAAGACGCGTCCTGAAATCGTTTCATTAGGTGATCCCTCGGTTATTCCGGATGGGAAACACCACCATCTGTCTCCAGAGGAATGGGATGAGAAACTTGCATGTGATGATGTGGTTGTGATTGATACTCGCAATTCATATGAGACGATGTTGGGAACATTTGAGGGAGCGGTCGACCCGGATATTGAGAAGTTCTCAGAATTCCCCGAATGGGTAGATCAATCCAGTATTGAAAAAGATAAGACGGTGCTGATGTATTGCACGGGCGGTATTCGTTGTGAGAAAGCGATTTACACGATGCAGCAGCGTGGATATGAGAATGTCTTTCAACTTGATGGTGGCATTCTCAATTATCTCAACGAGAAGCCCGATGGCAGTTTTAACGGTGAGTGCTTCGTGTTTGACGACCGGGTGGCTGTCGATGGCGAATTAAAGCCATCGTCACAGTTTAAGCTGTGTGCGAAATGCGGCGTGCCCGGAAACGTACGAATCAAGTGTCACTGTTGCGATGCTGAAGCAGTGATCTGTCGCGATTGTGATGATGTGCTTGAACACCCAGCATGCAGCAAAGACTGCGAAGAGCTCGTCCGTCGTGGTGTAAGCCGCAAGCCATCATAAGCCCGTTTTATGCCAACAGGTTCATGCTCCCAGGGGCGTTCGTCTTAAGACTTTAGAATGTCGTGAAGTACTTCGCCATGGACGTCAGTCAGGCGATAGTCGCGTCCCGCGTGGCGATACGTCAGTTTCTCATGGTCCATTCCCAGACAATGCAACAGCGTGGCGTGGAAGTCATGAGGTGACACGACGTTCTCAGCAACTTGTGAACCGAACTCATCGCTCTTGCCATAAACCAGCCCACCCTTGATGCCGCCGCCGGCGATCCACGAAGAGTAGACATTTGCATGATGTCCACGGCCGTTTGTGCCAGGCTCTGGTACAAAAGGCCCACGTCCAAACTCAGTCGTAAACACGACAAGCGTGTCATCGAGCATCCCTTGACGCTTAAGATCCTTGATTAGTGCGGCAATGGGTTGATCGACATTCTTTGAGAGTGTTGGATATTTACTGATGTTTGCATGAGCATCCCAGTTGCGATCCAGGAACGTATCACCGTCAACCAGTTCAATAAACCGTACACCGCGTTGTGCTAATCGCCTTGCTACGAGGCATTGCCAACCGAATGAATTTGTTTGTCCTGGTTCCAGGCCATAGAGGTTTAATGTCTCTTGTGATTCATCCGACAAATCGAAAGCTTCCGGTGCAGCCAATTGCATTCCGGCTGCCGTTTCGAAGGAGCGAATTCGTGAAGCAAGATTGCTATCAGATTCACGTCCTTTTAGGTGTTGCTTGTTGAAGAACTCAACAAGATCCAGCTCAGCCTTTTGTAGTTTGCCGGAGTCTCCAGTTGGTCGAATATTCCTGATGGGGTCGTTGCCAGGGACAATTCGAGTGCCTTGATGCAGTACTGGCAGGAAGTCCGATCCCCAGTTTTGTCCGCCGCCGTATGGGATTCCTTCGGAAACGACTACAAAGGAAGGCAGGTTTTGATTTACGGTGCCAAGGCCGTAACTGACCCATGACCCGAAACTTGGTCGGTTAAATGTTGCTGATCCGGTATGAATACCGATGGTCGCACCGAAGTGGTCACCATTGATATTTTTCATGGAATTGATCATGCAGATTTCATCAGCGACGCTTCCAATATGTGGAAACAGGTCACTGATTTCCATTGCTGATTCGCCGTACTTTTGAAACTTCCAGCCGGAGCCTTTATAGAAGTTGCGAGGTCGTTGTTGTTGACCATGCCGCTCGTTGAGAATGGGTTTGTGATCAAAGGTGTCGACGTGTGAGACACCACCGGTCATGAACAGGAAAATGACGCGTTTTGCGGTGGCCGGAAAATGCGTGTCTTTGGGTGAGAGTGGATTGTTTGACTTTGCAGCATTTGCCGAGTCACTCATTAATTGCGACATGATACCGGGCAGCAGTAAGCTGCCACCAGCGATGGATCGGATCATTTGTCGGCGATTCGATTGCATTTCAAATCCCTGCTTGTCATATTTCGTCAATCGACGTAAATAAACTCGTTACTTGAAATCATACCACGTATAAAACTAGTCCACGCAGCGTGATCTGCCTGTGTGTCCTTCATCCCACTGTCTGTTAGCGAAGCAATAGCGCCTTGGGTGAATAGTGTGGATTGTGCGACTTCTTGTTCGGTTGGTACTCGACCAAAAACCATCCTATAAGCACTAATGGCACGATCTTTTGGTTCTGTTTGATCTGTAATCAGACGTTCTGCGATTTTCTGCGATCGTTCATAAATGAAGGGTGAATTCATCATGAACAACGCCTGCAGTGTTGTTGTGGTCACTTTTCGTTCAGACATTTGGATATTGCCATCCGGTCCATCAAACAAATCGAGATAGTCGTTTTTCACAATTCTTTGCTGCATCATATAAATGCTGCGGCGATTTGTTGGATAAACACCTACGAATGGATCGTGCTGCCGGAAGAAGTATGTGAGGCGATGATCAAATGGATGTCGACCGCCAACCGAGTGGTCGATTTCGTGACTGAGGGTCAGCAGAGTGTCTCTAATCTGTTCTGCATCGAGTCGTTGGCGGTTGAATCTCCAAAACAAGTCATTGTTAGGATCTACTTCAGAACTTGCAGGGATATCACTACTTTGTCGCATATAGGCATCGGAGTTCATGATGTACCGGTGCATTTGTTTCACCGACCAATTCTGCTGAGCGAAGTAGGACGCAAGATGGTCGAGTAGCTCAGGATGTGTAGGGACAGCTCCCCTCACTCCGAAGTCGCTTGTCGTCTTTACGATTCCGCGGCCAAAGTGATAGTGCCAGATTCGATTCACCATCACACGCGCAAACAGCGGATTGTCATTACTGGTAATCCATCGAGAGAGTTCAAGTCGGCCACTTCCGTTGGCATCATCAGATAGTTTTTGTCCGCCAAGAATTTGAAGAAACCCGCGGCGAACGAGTTGCCCACGTGATCGCTGATTCGGGTCGCCACCACGTTGGACATGAACATCGTGCGGGACATCTTCCTGAACACCATAACAACGTTCAAGCTCATGCATTGATTCTGCAATCGGTCTTCGGGCTTCTCGCATCGCCAGTACAGCTTCCCAGGCAGCTTCGCGCGTCTTGCTGGTATCCGTAATTTTCTTGCGCTGGAAGTCCCGGTACTCTTCCATTTTCACGCGTTCTTTCTTGTTCCAAATTTCAAGTTCGGCGCGTTTTTCTGCAAGAATCTCGTTGGATTCTTCTTTTCCGACCCGGTAGACGAAGTCTTGCCGCCACGGTTTGTGTTCTGCGCCGGCGTGAGGATAGAGCGTGCTGTCAAAGATGCCGTAAAGTGCGTAATAGTCCGTTGTCGGAATGGGATCGAATTTGTGATCGTGACATCTAGCACATCCAAGTGTTAGTCCAAGAAAAGTCTTTCCGAGATTTCCGATGGTGTCTTCGATTGTGATATGGGTCAGATTCTGAGGACTTACTCCGATTCGACGACTAATTGCGATATACCCTGTACCGATGGTCTGTTCCCACCTTTGGTTATCGTTTTTCGATGGAAGTAAGTCACCGGCAATTTGCTCACGGACAAATTGATCATATGGTTTGTCTTTGTTAAACGAGTCGATGACATAGTTTCGATACTTGTATGCTTCGGGCACAGGAAAGTCCGATGCATCACCGGCGGTGTCAGCATATCGAACCAAATCAAGCCAGTGCCTTCCCCAGCGTTCTCCATAGTGATCTGACTCTAGCAATGAATCGATTAATTCGTTGTATGCTCGTTTGCCGTTCTTAGCATAAGCTGTGACAAACGCGTCGATGGCATCAGGGGTTGCCGGTAGTCCGGTAAGGTCATAGGTAGCCCTCCGAATCAGGGTGCGTGCGTCAG
>Ga0114933_10003421_pt1 | contig 15481 bp, 11 predicted proteins | sample 4SBtaG_FD_89691 | JGI IMG/M metagenome (GOLD analysis project Ga0114933, IMG submission 89691) | Deep subsurface microbial communities from Kolumbo volcano to uncover new lineages of life (NeLLi) - 4SBTROV12_W25 metaG | ecosystem: Environmental > Aquatic > Marine > Volcanic | place: Kolumbo... | reverse complement strand
TACCGTGCCGCGAAGGTGTCCTGGTACTCGACGAAGAGCTCGTGAAGCGCCGGGTTGAGGGCGATGATGTTGAACTCCGGGTCACACGAGAGGAACGCGGTCGTCGTGTTCTGGACGATCGAGGCGCCTCGCCCAGCGATCGCGTTGGCTGCCTCGGCCGCGCGGTCTCGGATGACCTCGAGCTGCGAGACCGTTTCGTCGATCGCGGCCAAGAGCGCGTCGGTAGTGGCGTCGAACTCGTTGAGTCGCTCGCTCGTGTCCTGACCGTCGGCGCGCTTGGCGGCGACCTCGGCGACGACGGCCTCGACCTCGGCAATCAGGGTGAGTTGCTGCGCCGCGCTCGTCGCCACGCCGGCGTCCGCGGGCGCGTCGAGGACCCACTTTGTGGTCTTGCCTCCCGAAGCGAGTGTCGCAGAGCCACCTTTCGCGAGCGCCTCTGCGCTCGAGCGAAGAAGTCGCAGTTCGGACTCGAAGTCCGAATGGCGGCCGAGTGCATCGGCATACACGCCTCTACACACCTTGTGCAGCAACGAACGCTGTCGCCCTGCCAAGTCACGGCATTGGGCCTCTTGGGCCTGCTGAGTGGTGCTGGTCATCTTTCCTCCCTTGGAGCCAGTTGGTTGGCGCCTTCTTGCGCCGGTAAGTCTTGGCCGCGCCCACGGCCGACCCGAGCCAGGTAGGAGGGGTCCAGGCAGAGCACGGTCTCGTCCCCCTCGCGGTACACCCCTCGCACGAAATCTTGTCGTGGGCGCTCGCCGTTCCCGGAGAAGAGCGTCTCGGGGAGGTCGACGACTCGGGTGACCCGATCGACCGCCACGCCGACTTCGTTGCCGTCGAGTTGGAGCAGCACGATGCATGTCCGTTCGTCGTACTCGCGTCGGCCGAGGCCGATGCGCTCGCCGGCGTCCACGAGCGGCACCACGTGACCTCGCAGGTTCATCAGCCCACGAACGTAGGAGGGCAGGTCGTGCACCGGAGTGACGGGCTGAAGACCGTCGATTTCGAGCACGTGTCGGATTTCGATCGCGAACGGCCGCCCGCGGAGCCTGAACGCGAGATGCCGAATGGTCGGAACCGCTCGTTCCTCGTCGTCCGCTTCGCCTCGGCGCTCGAGTTCCAGGCTCGGGCTCAGCAGGTCGACCGTGGCCGCAGACTGACTCATGCCGCCATCCCTCCCTTGCCGCGGCTGCTTCGCCCGATGGTGGACAGAGCGTTGCCGTCGATGATCAGGCTCACCCGTCCGTCCCCGAGGATGCAGCAGCCACTCGCCGCGCTCACATGAGCGAGCAGCGGGGGCATGGGTTTGATGACCGTCTGCTGCTGACCGAGGACCTCGTCGACCAGGATCCCGACGAGCCCGTCGGCGCCGTCCAGAAAGACGACGATGGATTGGTCTGGCTCCTCCGGGTCGCGGGGGGGCGGTGACTTGACGTCGAAGAGCGTCGACAGGCGCAGGAATGGCACAAACGTGCCTCGAATCTCGACGAGCTCTCCGCTCCCCGGCAGGTCCGTGATGGACGTCTCCTGCAGTGGGATGGACTCTTTGACCTGGATCATCGGCACCGTGTACGTCTGCTCGCCGACCCTCAGCAGCATGCCGTCCACGATGGCCAGCGTGAGCGGGACACGCAGCGTCATCGTCGTGCCGAGGCCAGGCGTGCTGGAGACGATGACCCTGCCGTTGAAGCGCTCGACGTTCCGTTTGACGACGTCCATGCCAACGCCCCGACCCGACACATCGGTAACCTTCTCGACCGTGGAGAACCCGGGCTCGAAGAGCAACTGGAAGACGTCCGCGTCGGGGAGTTCCCGCCCGTCCTCGATCAGGCCGCGTTCGCGCGCTCGCGCCAACACCCGGTCCCGGTCGATGCCTCGCCCGTTGTCCCGCACCTGAATGTGAACCTCGCCGCCGTGATGGCTGGCTTCGAGCGTGAGGGTCCCCTGTTCCTGTTTGCCGGCAGCGACCCGGTCTTCCGGTGTCTCGAGGCCGTGGTCAATGGCGTTACGAAGGATGTGCACGAGCGGATCGCCGAGCGAGTCGACCAGGCTCTTGTCGACTTCGGTGTCTTCACCGATGACGATGAGTTCCGCCAACTTGCCTTGCTTCTTGGTGAGGTCGCGGACCAGTCGGTGCATCTTCCGAAAGACGCCCTGAACGGGGACCATGCGAATGGACATCGTGATGTCCTGTAGTTGGCGAGTGACCCGTTGAAGCTGAAGGAGACCACGGCTGTTGGGCAACGCTTCACCGACCTCGCGGCTGGTCATGTTCTCGGCGATCACGAGCTCGCCGATCATGTTCAGGAGCGCGTCGACCCGAGCGGCGTCGACCCGAATGACCTCGCGGGGGGCGGTGTCTCGGGGCTGAGGGGTCTTCTTGCCCGAAGCGCTCGGGGCTGGGGCACGTCGAGGCTTCGGGGGCGATGGTTCCGGCGGCGCCTCGGCCGGCTGTGCAGCCGGAGGGCGCGCCTCGGTGTGTGCCGGCGAATGGGGCTGAGAGGCGGTGGGCAAGGTGAGGGTCTGGGCGGGAGCGGGTTGCGCACCGTCGAAGGAGAGAGACATCGCTGCCAACGCCGGAATCGACGGCTCGGCTGGCATCGCGCCGGCCGAGCCTTCGGGCGCGTAGAGGCTCGGTGGCGCGTCGTACGTTCTTGGCGCCGCATCGTGTGCGGTTGCCCCCGGACCCTGTGCCTCCGGTTCGGCGACCGGGGGGAGCGACGCGATGTTGCCGGCGGCGGGCGTGGCGTTGAGCGCGACCAGCGTGTCGACGATGAGCGTGGCTTCGTCTGCCATCGCGGAGTCATCGCCGGTCCGGGAAACGTGAGCGATCGACGCCACCAGGAAATCGACCGCGTGACAAAGCGCTGTGATGTGGTCGCTCTCTGGGAGCAGCTCTCCGGAGCGCACTCTCGCCAGGAGATTCTCTGCGTCGTGGGCGACGTGCACGGTGCGGTCGAGCGTAAGGAAACCCGCCGTTCCCTTGACGGTGTGAAAGGTGCGGAAGAGGGCTCCGACGGATTCGGTGTTGATCGGTCGACCCTGCATTCGGTCGCGCTCGATGCCGATGAGCATCGCTTCCGCTTGCTCGAGTTGCTCACGCGACTCGACCGCGAACTCCTGAAACACTTCCACCCACTCGGGGTCTTCGAGGTTGTTCACGACTCCTCCCTCGTCCGCGCGGCAAGTCGCAGGTAGATGTCCTCGTCGGGGTCAAAGAGCTGTGCGCAATGCCAATCCTCGTCTCCCGCTTCTCCCGGGCCGACGACGCCCACCCTCGGCAGTCCGAACATGCCCGGGCTGACCCCAGTAGGGCTGACCACGTCGACGAAGTCGCCCACCAGGACGTTGAGCAGCTCGGCCATCGCGTCGAGGCGCGTAATGTCGCAATCCGGCAGGTCGCCGGTGAGCTCTTCGCAGATGCGGGTAGCGACGTGATAGCTGGACAAGAGCGTCAGCTCGCACTCGAACGGTTGATGGACGTCGATGCTCGTGGCCAGCAGGATCGTGTCGACGGGCACGGGACTCGTGGTCAGCTCACTCATCTCGTTGAGGGACCGCTCGAGCACGCGTCCGAGGGCGGCGACGGCTTCTTTGCCGAGCTCTGGAGGGAGCGGAGGAGGCCCGTCGATGAATTCCACCTCGGATACATCGAGCTCCTGGCCTGTCGCGTGAGCCACGAGCGGCTCGGGTTCGGGCGCTGGCGGCGTCAGGAACTCCGCGAGGTTCTGATGGAGCGACGCCGGACTGAACGGCTTCCGGAGGACCTTGGTCGCACCGCGACGGACCAGATCCAGCGCCGACCGGGCGCCGGCGGTGCTCGTCACCATGACGACTTGCGTGGTGGCGAGACGGCCGGAGCTCTTCATCTCGTCGAGGAAGACGTCTCCACCCATGATGGGCATGTTGACGTCGCTGAGCACCAGGTCGGGGGCCTCCGCCTCCACGACCTCCAGAGCGGCTTGGCCGTCTTCGGCTTCGAAGACGAACTCGTCGATCCCCGCGTAGGCCAAGGCCTTTTTCATGATGCGGCGCATGGCGCGGCTGTCGTCGACTACGAGTACCTTCACAGACTCCGCTCCCCCATGCCCGGACTGGTGACGACCAGCAGCCCTTGCGGCACGTGCAATCGCACGGTGCGAGCGATCGCCCGGCCGGTCTCTTCGGCGTCCACCGGCAAGTGCTGTTTCCAGAGCAGCTTCCGTGCCGCCAGGACGTTGCGTTTGCCGATGTCCATGCGGAGACCTTCGGAGACCGAGGCGCCTCCGACCAGCTTCGTTCGGATTCGACGCAGCGTCGCGCCGGAGCGGAGCAGGCGCTCGATCAGGGCCTCGATGCCGGTGTCCGCGTAGACAGCGATCCGCGGGTCGTCGCGACGGCCCGCCTCTTTGCTTGGCAACATGAAGTGCAGCAGCCCGCCGACCCTCGCATACCGATCGACGGAGCAGACAGCGACGCAGGAGCCGAGGCCGTAGGTCACGATCCGCGCTCGTGCGTTGACGACCGCGATGTCGCCGACGCCCACCTTGAGCTCCTTGATGGTGAGCTTGGGCATCGTCGGGATACCCTCTTCAGCCCGGGCTGCCGCGTGCGTTCGGGCCATACGCTCGGCCAGGCCCGCCCTCGGAATCGCCTGCTCTCGGGCCGCTCGCGAGGCCGCCGCGATCGGCTGCGTGGCGAGCGCGGTGTTCCGAGGCTGCTTTGACGGGGCTCGACCGCCCCCGACCTCGTGAAGAGGCGTTCGGGTTGCACCGAAGGCTCCGTGAGCTGGTTTCCTTCCGCCGATCATCCATCGACCACAACGGCTGACTGGGTGTCGCGCTTGAGCGGAAAGTCCTGTGATTCCGATCGACTCGAGCAAAAGAAGCTCAACTGAACGGCGGAACGACCGATGAGCCCTTCATGGACACCCCGCCGGTCCGGGTCATGGTGTGCGACGACTCCGGCGCGCTCCGGCGCCTAATCTCTCGTGTGCTGACGTCAGAGCGCGGCATCGAGGTCTCGGCGACCGCTGAGAACGGCCGGGACGCGCTCGACCAGATCCGAGCCAGGCGCCCCGATCTCCTCGTGCTGGACATCGAGATGCCGGTGCTCGATGGGCTTTCGACGCTGAAGGAGCTGCGCTCGTTCGACCGGTCCTTGCCGGTGATCATGTTCAGTACGCTGACCAACGAGGGCAGCAGCGCGACGCTCGAGGCGCTCGCGCGCGGCGCCCACGACTACGTGCCCAAGCCGGCCGGCGGTGCGAGCTTCGCGGAGACGCTCGAGCGTGTCCGGGCCGAGCTGGTGCCGCGGATCTACGCGTTGACCCAGAAACACGGCGGTCGAGCTGCGCGTCGTCCTGTGGCGAGCGGAGGGTCGGAGAGCGCTCGCACCGATCTCGGAGTGGTGGCGATCGGGGCGTCCACGGGTGGGCCGCAAGCGCTGGCGGAGCTCATCCCGAGGCTCCCGACGCCGTTCCCGACTCCGATTCTCATCGCGCAGCACATGCCGCCTGCGTTCACCCGGATCTTCGGCCGACGCCTCGGCGAGATCTCCAACATCCCGTCGTGCGAGGCCAAACATGGCCAGCGCGTGGAGGCGAATCACATCTACCTAGCGCCGGGCGGCTTCCACATGACGGTGAGAAATCGTGTCATCCACCTGGACACCACCGAGAAGCTGCACGGATGCCGTCCGGCGGTGGACCCGCTCTTCGAGAGCATGGCGGTGGACGGAGGGCGAAGGGTGCTGGCGGTGGTCCTGACCGGCATGGGCGTCGACGGCGCTCGCGGCGCGATGGCCGTGCGAAAGGCTGGCGGCGTCGTGCTCGCCCAGGACCAGGCGAGCTCCCTCGTTTACGGCATGCCTCGGGCGGCTGCCAAGACCGGTGCAGCCCACGGCGTCGTCTCGCTGGACGACCTTCCCAATGCGATCGCGCGCTGCGTATCTGGCGCCATGCGGAGCGGCGTCGGGCAACGGCCAGCCGGGCGGCGGGCCTCACGAGCCGGAATGGCTCGCCCGCCCGTCGATCGGAAACGCTGAGCCAGACGCAAGAAGGGCGCGAAGACCGTTGTCTCCGCGCCCGACCTCTCGCATCTCGCAAGAACGTGCTCGACTACGGGCAGACGCCGTTGTCGATGTCGACGCCAGCCGCGGCGAAGCCGGCCACCAGGTGCCACGCGTTGCAGCCTCCCGGGTCCGTGCTCGCGGGGTCGCATACGTCGGTCATGCCGGTCGTGTTCTGCATGCAGCCGGTCGCATCGCAGAGCGAGTCCGGGGGAATCATCCACTCGCCCTGAGCCACGGTGTCGCAGTAGGTCGCGTCGTCGAGCGCACCAGCCACGGCCGCGCAGACCGTCGTGATCACGGGCGGCACGTTGATCATTTGCGTGCGCGACGGCTCCACCTCGATGAAGGCGGCCAATTCCGCGCCCGGCGTGTAGGTGAACGGGCGGTTCGTCTTCGCCCCGATGCAGCTCCGGCTCTCGGTCCAGTTGGCCTCGCGGATGGTCAGCGCGCGAAGGACGAGCTCGACCTGCAGCATGACGCCGGCGTCGTCGAAGACCGGCACGGTGAGTGCGCCCTCGAGCTCCTCTGACGCCACGGACTCTCCGGCGAGCGTCGCCGGCAGCGAAGCGGGGCACCAGGTGTCCGGGTCGCCGTCGGCCGAGCCGCCAGAGAAGCTGTACGTCCCGTCCGTGTTGCGACGGCCAAAGCCGGTCACGACGGTCACGGCGCCATCGGCAGCGGCGCCGTCTACACGGAAGAGCCAGTTGAAGCTCTCGTCCTGCATCGACTCGTTGAGCACGCGCCGAAGCGTCATGCTGGCGAGGGGCGAACCGATCGGCTCGGTGATCTCCAGGTAGTTCAGGCGCGCCTCAGGGGCCTCGGACTGCGTGGTCTGGTCGACCCGCCAGCAGCAGGGGCCCATCAGCTCATCGGGCGAAGGCACGCCGTCGGTCGGGCAGAGGCGCCGAGGCGCCGCGTCGACGGGCGGTCCGGAGTCCGTTCCCATCATCGTTCCGTCATCACATCCCGCCGCCAATACGACGATCGCCAAGAAAGTCAGAGCCCGCATCAATCTCCCCTTGTTCAACCCCAGGTGTCGTTCGGTCGCACTCTAGCGGCGATCCGACTCACGATCGCGACCTATTCGAATCGCGCCAAGTTTGCGAACGCGCCGTAGCGCTCGTCGACCTGCGCTCGGTTCACCGTGGCGAGCTTCTCCACGGAGATGCCCTCCACGCAGTACGAGGCGCAGGCCGAGCCATAGATGATCGCGCTCCGCATCGTCGTGTGGTCGATCGAGTCCTTCTGCGCGAGGTACCCGAGCATGCCGCCCGCGAAGGAGTCACCGGCTCCGGTGGGATCCTGCACGCGGTGCACCGGGTAGGCCGGCGCGCTGAAGACTTCGTCCCCCTCGAAGAGCAGCGCGCCGTACTCGCCGCGCTTGATGACGGCGACGCGGGGCCCCATCTGCAGGAGCTTCTCGGCCACCTGCACGATGTTGTAGGTGCCGGCGAGCTGACGCGCCTCTTCCTCGTTGATCACGAGCACGTCGATGCGCTCGAGCATCTTGGCGAGCGGACCGGGTGTGCCCTCGATCCAGAAGTTCATCGTGTCGGCGATTACGAGCTTCGGCTCGCGCATCTGGTCGAGCACCTCGATCTGAAGATCGGGGTGGATGTTGCCGAGCATCACGTAGGGCGTGTCGCGGAAGGCCTCTGGGATCTTCGGGTGGAAGTCGGCGAAGACGTTCAGCTCCGTCTTGAGTGACTCACGGCTCGTGAGGTCGGGGCTGTAGCGTCCTTCCCAGTGAAAGGTGTCGCCTTCGACGACCTCGAGCCCGGTCACGTCGATGCCGTTGGACTTGAGCATGGCGATCTCGGCGTCCGGAAAATCCGTGCCGACGACGCCGACGAGCCTCGGGGTCACGAATCGCGCCCCCGCGAGCGCGGCGAAGACCGCAGAGCCGCCGAGCACGTGGTCGTGCGTGCCGGCGGGGTTGTGGATCGTGTCGCGCGCGACCGACCCGACGACGAGCATGTTGGATGTAGCACTCATCGGTTCGCACCTTCGTTGTTCGAGAACACGCGCCCACAGAGCGGGGCGAGCTTGGTCTTGGCCTCGGCGCTGATGCGCTCGGGGGCGGTCATGATGGCGTGCTCGAGGGCACGCGAGGCCGGACTCTGGCTCGGGTCCGGGAGGTTCTTCGCCACCTCGCGCAGCACGGCCTGGGCTGCGGAGACGTTCTTCTTCATGACCGCTACGACGGCCTCGACGGTCACCGAGGCCTCGCCCTGGTGCCAGCAGTCGTAGTCGGTCGCGAGTGCGATCGTCGCGTACGGGAGCTCGGCCTCACGGGCGAGACGCGCCTCGGGGAGGTTGGTCATACCGATGACGTCGACCCCCCACGAGCGAAAGAGGTTCGACTCCGCGCGGGTCGAGAACTGAGGGCCCTCGATGCAGACATACGTGCCGCCGCGGTGGGTCCGCGTGCCGGTCTGGGTGGCCGCCTTGTAGAGCGCCCCCTGGAGCGCCAGGTCGATGGGCTCGGCGAACTCCACGTGCGCCGCGACGCCGACGCCTTCGAAGAAGGTGTTGGAGCGCGATCGGGTGCGGTCGATCAACTGGTCGGGCAGGACGAGCTCGCCCGGGTGAATCGACTCCTTCATCGAGCCGACCGCGGAGACGGAGACGATCTGCTCGGCGCCGAGCATCTTCAGCGCCAGGACGTTCGCGCGGTAGTTGATCTCGTGCGGAGCGAAGCGATGTCCTCGCCCGTGTCGGGGCAGGAAGAGCAGTCGGGTGTCGCCGATTCGTCCCGAGATGACTGCGTCGGAAGGGTTTCCGTAGGTCGTCTCGACGATGTGCTCGTCGATGTCCTCGAGGCCCTCCATCGCGTAGAGGCCGCTGCCTCCGATTACGCCCAGCACACGTTCGGTCATGCTTCCTCCGTGCCGAATACGGCGGCGGACGCTAGCCCGGGCCGGTCAGGCGGTCAATCGACCCCAGGGCTCACTTCTTGCGCTTCTTCTTGGGCCGCTTCTTCCCGGCCTCTTCCGTCTCGACCGGGGCCTTGTCGGCCCCGCCAGATCGGTTCGCGGGACGAGCGGCGGCGCCGAGCAGGGCGCTGATCTGGCCGCTCTGGAGAATGAGCGCCGTCGAAGACACGGCGGTGAGGAGCCCCGCTACGAGCAGGCCCCACATCGAGAAGTCCTGAACCGCGCCTGTGGCGGCGAGCCCCAGGCCGAGCGCAGGCAGGAGCGCCGTGAACCGCGCCTGAGCATCTGGCAGACGCGCCCCGAGGGTGCGCCGGATCCCAAAACCCCAACCGGCGATGCCGAGCATCGCGAGCAGGAGAAGCGCCGCGAGAGCCACACGAGACGTGATGGAGCCGCCGCCGTGCGTCATCGACTCGGCGAGCAGGCGCCCGCCATCGGGAAGCATCTGCCCCTCGATCTGGATGTCGCGGAGCACGCTCATGGGCACGACGTTCAGCACGTCGCGCTCGCCGGGGCGCTGGATCTGAGCGATCGCGCCGTCGTCGATGTGCATCATCGCCTGGGCCGGCTCGCCGTTCTCCGTGAACACCGGGTCGGTGATCATGCCGCGTTCGGTGCTGAGGTGAATGTCCACCACGCCCGTCTCGCCGTCCTCGAAGACCCGGATCGTTCCGCTCTCCATGAGGCGGCTCGATTCGGTCCGCTGCGAGACCGTCTCGAACGGCGACGAGTACCAGTGCACGTCCGCGAGATCGCGCACGTCATCGGTCGGTCGTGCAAACGCGTTGGTGGCGACGAACGAGAGCCCGAGCACCGTCGTCATCACACCGTAGAAGAGGGCGCCGAGGAGTGCGGCTGACGCCTGCGACCGGGTCGTCGGTGCCTGTGCCTCGGCATGCCAGGTGCCATCGACGCTGCCGGCGGCGGCGATCGGCGGAAGCAAGTGGAGCATGGCCGCGATCGCGATCTCGCCGGCCAGCGCTCCCGAGAACGCTCCTGCGTTCGGCATGCCATGGATCGCGTCCTGGAGCGCGCGGGTGACGCCGCCCATGCCGCGACCGAGATCGCTGAAGAGCGTCATTAGCGCAGCGCCGAAGAGCGCGATCAGCGAGACGCCCGCGATCCAACCGAGGATGGAACCGGCCCGCTTGCGGGGGAGGAGGGCGAGCGCCGCTCCTGCGGCCGCTACGAGCATGCCGAGGGTGAGCGCGCTGCCTGGCAAGAGCTGCTCGGAAGCATCGATCACGGCGCCGCCGTGCGTGCCACCGAAGAAGACGAAGCCAGCCAGCGGGACCAGCACGAGCAGCCCCCAGCCGAGCGCCTTCAGTATCGGGGACTCATCGGCGAGCAGTCGACCGGCGAGGCTGCCTGTTGCGCCGCCGGCCTGGCCAGCGGGGGCCGTGCGAGCGAGCACCGCCTCACCCATTCTCAGGGGCGCAAAGAAGAAGGAGAAGATCCAGACCCAAGCGATGGCGCCCGGGCCGCCGAGCGAGACGGCGGTCGCCGCGCCGACCGCTGCCGCCGCGCCGTAGCTCGTGACGGCGCTCATCGCGACAGCGCCCGCTGGGTGCACGCTGCCTGCCGCTTTTGGGTCGTGGTCGCGCATCGCCCGGAACGCGGCCGGCAGCTGGAGGAGCTGCGGAAGCTTGAGCCGCACCGTGAGAAGCAGCGCTGCGATGCCCGCGAGCGGTCCCGCGGCGTACATCCACAGGAGATTGATCAGCTCGCTGAGTTGTTCGGACGACATCGGACGCGGTTCTAACGGAGGCAGGTGCCACCGTCGAGCCGTCAGCCCGCGTCGGGGCTCGGTCCTGCGTCCGAGCCGGCGTCCGAGCCCGCGTCTGTCACGCTGCCAGCATCCAGACTCGCCGCGGCGTCCGCGGCCCCTCCGTCGGCGCTGACCCCTGCGTCCAGGCGACCGCGCGGGACGATGACGCGAATCCGCCGCGTCAGGAGCGTGACGCCATCGCCCACGATGCGGAGCTCGAGGTTGAAGATCTGATCGTAGTCGGCGGGAGGGATGGATTCGTTGCGGAGCACGGCCCTGAAAGAGAGCTGGGTTCCCGGGCCAACCCCGAGGAAGGTGTCATCGAGCCCATCGCCCGCGGGCCGCAGATCGGCCCGAGCGGGCGGATCGATACCCGGCGGCACGACCGCGTCGATCGCCTCGAGCGTGCGAACGAAGCCGATCCGGTCGTCGGTCTCTGCCCAGACCTCGTCGTATTGAATGCTCGCGAGCAGGTCCACGATCGCGTCGATGATCGTGTCGCCGACGCCCGAGCCGTCTGAATTGACATCGAAAACGAGCGGGCAGACCCCATCGCGGGTCGGGCGAGACGCGCCGTCGATGCCGGTATTGCACTGCCCGTCGGTGGGCTCGACGGTGGCTCCGGTTCCGAGCGCGACGTCTTCGAGATGCAGGCGGGCGGAGTTTCCGCTCGCGATCCCGAGCACACGCACGCCGAGCTCTCTCAAGGCCGTGGTCGCGTCCGCAACCGAGTGGGTATCTGGGAATCGGGTGCCGTAGTCCACCGGCTCGTGGGTGGGGGCGTCCGTCACGTGCACGACCGCACGCAGCGCGTCCTCCCGGAAACCGACGCCGCCCAGTCCACTGCCCCGGTAGGGGGCGATCAGCGACTCATATCCTTCCCCCGTTGCGATCTGCCAGAGCGCCTCTGCGCTCGACTCCTCGATGTCGGCCCCGTTCCCGAGCGGCTGGTCGAGGGAGGCCACGGCGCTCGCCACATCGGCGTCGCGGGCCGTGATCGGGGTCAGCAGACGGAACGGGAGATCGCCCGTGTCACCAAAAGGCGAGCCAGGGAAGTCCTCGAAGCGACCGACTCCGAGCCGCACATCGGCGACGCGCTCCCGCAGCTCGGGGAGGATTCGGGTGCGAAGACTCGCCTGCAGATTGTCGATCTCTCCCCCGAAGCTTCCGGTCGTGTCGATGCTGAAGAACACGTCCATCGTGCCCACAGCACCCTCGACTTCGAGGTCTTCGGTTACCGGCTCCCCAAAAAACGGCAGGATAATCTCACGATCCACGGCCGGCAGGAGCGGCCCACCGTCGGGACGCATCAAGCCCACCGGTGGCCCCCCGTCGGTCTCCGGAGCAGGTCCCGCGTCCATGTTCCGAGCGGCAGAGTCCGCGTTTGGAGGCGCTGGCGGCCGGCTCGAGCAGGCGGCGGTCAAAAGGAGGGCGACGAGAAGTGGCGCTTTGGACCACACCAAACCACAGTACCGTGTACCCTACGCGGGCCCAAGGTCATCAACACTGATGGGTCCTTAGGATTGACAGGAATGGGGTGCGGGGTACCATCTCGCTCGCGAAATTGTGGCACTGCACCCAGATAGAACGCGGCACAGAAATACGGCGTTGCGACGCTGTGACTAGAGAAACCTTTCATTAGAGGCGGGATGTTCAAGCTCGTCATCTCGGACGACGAGGGCAAACAGACGATTGTCCCTCTCGTTCGTGACGAAATCACGATCGGGCGCAAAGAGGGCAACACGATTCGCTTAACCGAGCGGAACGTGTCGCGTCGTCATGCGCGCCTCGTGAAGGCCAACGGCAAATTCGTGGTCGAAGACCTGCACTCCTACAACGGGGTCCGGGTCAACGGTCAGCGGATCGGCGCCGAGACTGGCCTCGAGCCGGGCGACCAGATCGCGATCGGCGACTATCAGCTCGCCCTGCAGATGGACGGTGCGGAGACCGCCGTCGATCGCCAGGCACCCGGCGCTGCGCAGGTCGACACCGCGATGCTCGCCTCGCCTGGTCCGCCCGCGCGCCTGGTGATGATCACCCCGCCGGCCCCCGGCGCAGAGTTCGCGCTGACCCAGGAGAAGGTGCGCATCGGCCGCGCCGAGGACCTGGCGGTCTGGATCAATCACCGTTCCATCTCCCGCGAGCACGCGGAGATTCAGAAGGAGCCGGACGGCGGCTTCCGGCTCATCGATCTCGGGAGCGCAAACGGCGTGCGGGTCAACGGTGAGGACGTTCAAAACGCCCTCTTGACCGCCGGCGACGTGCTCGAGCTGGGCCAGGTGCGCTTTCGATTCGTGGCGGCCGGCGAGCACTACGCGTTCGAGGCCGACCGGACCGTGCAGATGGACGCCGTGTCCATGGAGCCGGACCTCGGCGGCAGCCGCGCTCCCATCATGGCGGCCATCGCCATCGTCGTGATCGCCGTCATTGGCGCAGTCGCGCTCGCCTTCTGGGGTGGTGGCGGAGACGAGACGACCGTGACGCCGCTCGACACGCCCCGGATCGACGGGCCGGACGAGCAGGATCCGTATCAGACGGCTTTGGCCGCGTGTACGACAGCCCTCAGAGATGACGACATCCCGCGGGCGGTCGAACAAGCGAACGCCGCGCTCGCGGCCCGCCCCGACGACTCTGCGGCCAGCGCCTGCCTGGCGCGCGCGCGAGCGCTCGAAGCCCAGATGACCACGTTCAACGCGGGGGTCCGAGCCCTCGACAACGGCGACCCCAGGGCGGCTTGGGAAGCGTTCATGAGCCTTCCCGAGGGAAGCCCGCTCCGGCGCCGCGACGAAGTCAGGCGGGCGGCCCGCACGCTCGCTACGTTCGTGATCACCAACGGCCAGAACGCCCTCTCGGATGGCGACTACTCGGACGCCCTGGCGTCCGCGACCGAAGTGCTCGCGCTACCGGGCATCACCACGCCGCAGCGCGCCAGCGCCGAGCAGCTCCGCGACGACGCCCAGGCGGGCGGCGGCGAAGAAGTCGAGCCAGCGGCCGACGTGCCCGAGCCCGCGTCCTCCGGGCGGCGTGGCGGACGACGTGGCCGAGGCCGGCGCGGCGACTCGCAGTCGGGCGGCCAGACAGGTGGTCAGACGAGCAGCGGACAGACTGGCAACACCCAGTCGGGCGGCACCCAGTCCGGTGGCACGACGACCCGTCCCACCAACCCGCGACCGACCGCCAACGTCGAGGCTCAGGCACGACAGTTGACCAGCCAAGGCGACAACCAGGGCGTGATTCGGCTGCTCGAAGGTGGCCGGGCCCGCACCCCCACGTCGCTGGCGCTCTTGATCGCCGCGTACCGGGCTCGGGGACAGACCTCCCGGGCGGTCGGCCACATGCGCTCGTTTGTGCAGCGGTATCCCGCGCACGCCCGGAGCCAGCAGTACCGACAGTTCCTGCAGCGCCAATGACCCCTGTCGGCGCCTGATCCAGCGGCCACGACCGTAGGTTCAGGCAATCGGAACCTCCATTCCGTTGACAGGATTTCTCTACACGGGATAATCGGCGCCGACGCGAAATCCCTTGGATTTCTGCCCCCTAGGAGATTCCCTTGATGTCCTCTCTCGCGACGGGTCGCGGCGCCTTCGCCCTCTTCCTTGCCCTGGCTTCGACGACAGCCTTCGGCGTAGCCACGCTGGGCGCTCCGAGCAGCGCTCAGGCCCAGGCCGCCGGTGAGCTCACGGCTGGGGGCATGGACCTCCACCTCTTTCGCCCGGCCGTCGACAGCAAGGGGCACCTCTCGGTCAACGGCACCGACATCCTCCCGCACCTGGGTATCAGCTTCGGTCTGGTGCTCGATGGTGGCTTCGGCATGCTCCCGTTCGATGGCTTCGTGAACGAGTCGGACATCATGGCCGCCGATGCGAACTACTGCAGCGGTCGAGACAACCTGCTCTGCGGCCGACTCGTCGACTCCCAGCTGACGGGCACGCTGCACTTCAACCTTGGCCTCGCGAACCTGTTGATCGTCGGCGTTCAGATCCCGGTCTCCATCGGCAGCGGCGCCAACATCACGGTGCCCAACGCGTTCAACGACGTCATGCCGAACCGCACGACGGGGCTCGACAACCAGGCGCTCGGAAACATCGCCCTGCACGGCAAGATCCGGATCCTCCGCGCGGAGCGGAACGACGGATTTGGCCTTGGCGCCATCCTTCAGCTCGAGCTGCCCACGGGTGCCCCGTCGCAGTTCGCTGGCGACCCGACTTTCGTTCTTTGGCCCCACTTCATTGGTGAGTGGCGCCCCGATCGGCACGTCCGGTTCAACCTCGACGTCGGCTACCGGCTCGTGATCGGAGACGGCGCGGCCTTCCCGGTCGGCGGTCGGACCTCCCCGATGGGCATGAACGCGATCGAGCCGAGCGCCGTCATGGGCGGAGCGAACTTCCAGTACGACGACCAGATCACCTTCGGAATCGGCGCGAGCTTCCGGCTCGGCGACGCTCCCCTCGACCTCGTGCTCGAGGTCTACGGTAACCAAATCATGAGCGGCATCGACGGAGGCGACTTCGGCGCCGACGGCTCGCTCAACCTCGAGGCGCTGCTCGGGCTGAAGATCTTCGTCGAGCGCAACAGCTACCTCGTGTTCGGCGGTGGCGGCGCGCTTCCCACCGGCGGCGCAACGGCTGCCGACGTGCGAGGCATGATCGGCTTCATCTTCGAGCCGTCCATCGGTGACCGCGATGGGGACGGCCTCCGCGACGACATCGACGAGTGTCCGGATGAGCCC
>Ga0114933_10003420_pt1 | contig 15483 bp, 14 predicted proteins | sample 4SBtaG_FD_89691 | JGI IMG/M metagenome (GOLD analysis project Ga0114933, IMG submission 89691) | Deep subsurface microbial communities from Kolumbo volcano to uncover new lineages of life (NeLLi) - 4SBTROV12_W25 metaG | ecosystem: Environmental > Aquatic > Marine > Volcanic | place: Kolumbo... | reverse complement strand
CGACGACTATCTCGAAAGCCTAATCGGTCATCCTCAGATGCTCGGGCTTGCGCGCTGCATCTTGGGCAATGAGATTCGCTATGACCACTGTGTCTCACTCGTACGTCCCGCCGGAACTCCCGCGATGGGCTGGCACAGCCACGAATATAGCGAAGATGATCCAAAGCTCGGATTGTTACGCATCTTCTTCTATGTGTCTGGGTTTGAACCGGACGATGGTGGGCTCAAAGTCGTCCCTGGCAGTCACCTATACCGAGACAAGGGAATACGGGCCAGGGACGATGAGGAGCTGCTTGCAGGTTGGTTATCTGGCAAGACCCATCCTGATACAGGAGACCCCCTTGCGATTTCGCACCTTTCTGCAACCCCCGGTAGTGTCATTGTGATGTGGACTCACGCCGCGCACGGCGTGTCAGTAAGACGGTCGGACTCTTCAACCCGCTACTGCATTGTTTATGCCTATCGTAATCCGGGTCGCCCTTCGGAAGCGCGATGGATTAGCGATGCCTTTGAAGCCCAGCCCACGATCGGAGCTGAAGGACTCAAAGCCCTATACTGAATTCCCCGCGGAAATGGTGATGCGATATTACTAATAGCTCAGAGAGATTACTTTGAGCTTAATCTTATGCCGCCAAAATTTGCCAGTCGGATTCTGAAAGATTGGTAGCTACGGGTGGACTTGAACCACCGACCCCAGCATTATGAATGCTGTGCTCTAACCAGCTGAGCTACGTAGCCAATCTCAGGTCTTGCAACGACCGGAACAGGCGCCGCAATTCTCCAGATACAAGCAAATCAAGTCAAACTGGATCGTTCAAACCATGCCTTTCGGCCACGATAGACCTCTTAAAGTGTTTATAAATTTTTTGTATTTATAAATTTGGACTTGAAAAATGACGTTAGGGGATCTATATACGCGTTAAGGAACATTGATAGGAAATTTTAGATGGCTGATATGAGGTCCCAAACTGCGCGTTATCGTGTCGAATCAGCGAGCACACGATCACCCGTAGAAATAAACAGTGTCCTGCGAAGCACTTATTTACTATTGGCTATGACAATTGCTTTTGCAGCGGTCACCGCATTCGTGGGCATCGCTTTGCAAATGCCGTTTATGGGCTTTATTCCATATTTAATAGGCTTCTTCGGTTTATCTTGGGCGGTCAATAAGACGGCTCAGAGTGCTTGGGGGCTAGTTTGGACGTTCGCATTTACAGGTTTTATTGGGATCGCAATCGCTCCCATTTTACAAATCTACTTGTCTGTTAACCCGGGTGCTGTAGTTCAGTCGCTCTTTGTGACAGCAGCTACTTTTGTGGGCCTATCGGCATATACCGTGATTGCGCGTAAGAATTTCAGTTGGCTCGGTCAGTTTCTGACAGTAGCGTTTTTCGTGGTGATTGGAATGATCGTAGCGTCATTCTTCTTTGATATGAGCGCCTTTTCCATGCTGATTTCAGCATTTATGGTTTTTGTAGCCTGTGCGCTCATTTTGTATCAAACCAGTGCGATTGTGCTGGGTGGCGAAACAAACTACATCATTGCGGCGAATAATCTTTTTGTATCCGTCTACCTGCTGTTTATGAATCTTTTAGCTCTTTTCGGTATGGGCGGTGACGATTAGTCGTAGGACCAACCAATCTATGGGTCCTTGCGATCCTATAGGAACCTGATCGGCGAAATCCAGGCACGGGCACCACTAGGTGCCCGCTTGTTAAATCATAGTGAGTTGTCTATAAGCTTTTTGAAGCGCCTCGGGGAGTTCAGTAGTTTCCTCAATGACCATATATCTATTTTCCGGACACATACGCTTCAGATAGTCATTGCCGGATCGGTCCACGGTTACGCAGAAAGTTTCTACTCCTGCTTTAGCAGCTTCGCGTAATGCCTGGGCGGTATCTTGCAGCCCGTATTCGTGATTACCTCGTTCCGGACCGTAATCGCAATCTTGCGGGAACCCGTCGCTGACGATCATCAAAACCTTTGAAGCTGTACCGGCTCCGTCGAGCTTTCGCAGTGCATGCCGAATTGCAGGCCCCATCCGTGTCGATCGCTTGGGTTTCATCGCTGCGATTGCATCCAGTGCACTTTTGTCTAGAGCGTGGGTGAATTCCTTAGCGACATAAAATTCGACACAATCGGCTCCATATCCTGAAAAGCCGTAGACTGCGTACATATCTCCTAACCGTTCCAACGCAGTCGCCATTAAGGCCACTGCTTCGCGCTGAATATCAATGATTCGACGACGAGCCGCTTCCTCGGCCATACGGGCTGCATAATCGACTGATAAGAAATCGTCTTCGTCGTCTTCATACGGGTCTCTGAGGTTTGCATTGGGAGCTTCTTCAGAGGCGTTTAGGTCGTTCTCAGCGTCTTCTACGGGGTCGTCGGTGGAAGCGGATAGATCGACTAGAAATACGGCGCCAACATCACGACGTAGCCGCTCTCGCCGGCTGTAAACGCGTTCGTCGGGGGAATTCCCTGCTTTTAGGTCAGCACGGGCGTCGATTACGGCATTCAGATAGAGTTCGTCTCCGTCGGATACTTTGTTAATTCGCTGGTAGCCTGCGGGACGAATTTGTTCGAATTGACGTCCAACGGATCTGGCTAAAGGTTTAATCGTATCGACGAGTTCACTTGAATCGATCTCATTGTCGGCAATGAGCGATTCCTCGAATACTCTGCACCAGCCCTTTAAGTACGTTCGTTTTAAGTAGTCCCATTCGTCGTACAAGAAGCTACGGGTATTTTCATGTTGCTCGCCCAACGCGTGGCGAATAGCGGATTTCTCTATCTCAATTCGACGTTGAGTTTGTTCGCGTTCGACAGCAATCTCTATATCTATTTCCCGAAGAGAGCCACCTTCGTCTTTACCGTCACCGACTTTGGCTTCTTGTGGATTTTCCTCAGGTAGTAATTCAAATGAGGCGATTTGCATATTCATTTCTTCGACTTCCTGTTCCCAATCCTCTAATCGTACTTGCCTTTGTAACCAATCCAGCGGGAGCCCTTCTTCTTGGTACTCTGTTTCACCAGCATTTGTATCACTGATGTGCAGAAGTTTTGTGGCGAGAATCTCGTAACAAGTCATGGCCGATGAAGCGCTATCGTAAACGGTAGACTCCAGTTTTGTGGCGAAGAAAGTCAGGCTTACTAAGCTGGAACTAGCTATAGAAACGTGATTCAGTGCGGCCTGCAGCGAATATAACTCTCCTTTTATGCCATCCATTGTCGGGTCAAATTTTCGGTCAATCTCGGGTTGGAGCAAATGCCTATATTTTTTTGCTCCCGGGTATTTTTCTAGCATCTGTCGTTCCACTCGACTGCTTTCAATGATCAGGAACAACGAACGCATGAGATCGGGATGTTCGAAGTGCTGGAAGAAAATTTCGAGGTCGGATTCGCGATAATGGGAAGGTAGGGGTCGCGAAGCTAGATCGGCCAATTTTTCCCGTGCCGTATCTATGGAGAAACTGTAAGTTTCAAATAAGCGAAAGCCTAGTTGTTGAAGAATCAACAATCGGTAAATCGCTGAATTCAATTCAGCTCGATCTAACCAATCAATTTGTGGTGGTAAATACAGGTTGTGGGCGTCGTGTGCAGCACCAAATAATGATGTAGTCGTACTAGCTTCTGCATTGTCTTCGTTGGATTTTACGTGGAAATATCTCCCCATAATCCCCTCTGCAAACAAGGCTAGAACGTGCTGGATATCCGCCAGGTCGACACAATTGATGTCAGCGGGTGAATGGTTACTCATGGCCACACGACATCGATAATATTAGATACAGCCTCCTGTATATTGGCGTCGTCCGATACGGCTTGTACGATGGCGATTTCGCTGGCGCGACGGGCATCAATACCCCTTTTCATGAGTTCACCGGCATAAATCAAAAGTCGGGTACTAACCCCCTCCTCGAACCCATGTTCTCGCAAATTTCGAACTTTTTTCCCAATAATCGCGAGACGGCTCGATACTGATGCATCTGCACCGCTCTCATGTTCGATAATTGCTGCTTCCAGTTCCTCGTCGGGATAATCGAAAGTTAGACTAACAAATCGCTGTCTAGTACTCGGTTTTAGATCTTTTAAGATGCTTTGATAGCCTGGGTTATATGATATGACTAACAGAAAGTCTTGATGGGCCCGGAGAATCTCCGAAGTCTTATCAATGGGAAGTACTCGGCGATGGTCGGTTAATGAGTGAATCAAAACGGTTGTGTCCTTGCGAGCCTCTACCACTTCATCCAAATAGCACAGCGCACCTGTTCTTACAGCTTGCGTTAGCGGTCCGTCCTGCCACACAGTTTCGTCGCCTTTCAGTAGGTATCTGCCCACCAAATCGGTACTGGTCAAATCTTCATGACAGGAAACAGTAATGAGGGGGTCGGAGATCTCTTTTTTTTGAAAAATCTCCCAAGTCATATGTTCTACAAAACGAGTCTTTCCGCAGCCAGTGGGTCCTTTAAGGAGAACCGGTAAGCGGCTTTCATAGGCGGCTTTGAATACGTCTACCTCATCGGCAAACGGCAGGTAATACGGTTGTTCATTCACGAGAAAAAGGGCCTAAGTTAGAAACTATTCAGGTACAAACGCGTCGCGTCCGCTACGGTAATTAAAAAACGACTGGGCTGGATTACGATTGACTAAGAAACGTTTAAACATCGGATGTTTCAGGCTGCGGACTTCATGCTCAATTTCGGTAAGTTCTTCACCAGTATCTAGATCGATTATTTTTTGAAATCGGTACTGGTGTTGGTCCGACTCTTCGCTGATAAGTCCCCTTTCTGCTAAAAATCCATGGGGCTTGGAAAAATTCGATACGTAAATCGCTATATGGTGCCCGTCATATTCCGCTATATCGCCACTGGTTTCCTGGAATACGAAATTTTGATTCGTGCCCATAGATATCACCGCCCTGCTTCCCTCATTGTCATCGACTTTTTGCGCAGGGGTGTTGAACACGTCTCGATAAAATTTTGCAATTGCGTCGGCGCTTCCAGGCTTGACCGGAGTTGCCGCATAGGGGATCCCCAGACTCATATTCCCAAAGGATCCTGGAGGATACACACGAATATCGTTTCCCCAAGGGCAGGTGACAGCCACATGATCCTCTTTATCCTCGTAAGCAAATTCGGTTCCTGTCATCGGTTTCTCGATGAACTTGAGACGTCGTTTCAGATCTTCGAGGTCAGGCACTACCACAACAATATATCCACGAAATTTCTGGGCTTCTCGTTTAGGTAGATGAAATTGTTGTTCACCGGCGTTGACCCACATATTAAAGGTTCCAAAATCGATATATGGATCGCGAGTAAAACCGAGACCGGATACGTAAAAGAGAGCAGCTATTTGCTGGTCTGGTACCGTCAGATTGATATGTTCCATGTTGAGAATATTGCCTATGTCCTCAGCGCTCCGGTCGAATTCTCTTACTTCACTCATCTTCTTCAATCCTATTTTTTGCTTGGGGCTGAACCCCTGGTCGTGTGGTGCGATAGTATGAGAGTACTCCAAATTGGGATGGTTGATAAATAATGGACGAAAATGACGAGCTACTGGATGCGATTACTGCTCTGATTCCCTCCGTATTGACCGCTCTGGAGGCATTTGCTTATTTTGGGCGACATATGCATCCCGGTAATATCCAAGCGCTGGTACTGCCGCTAAAAGAACGCGTGGAACCTGTTGAGGAAGGCCTAAAGGTCTTTAAGGGCGCCCCATGGCCGGACCATCTGCAACAATTTGCCGACCAGATCTCAGAGGTTGCAGGTCATGTAATCTCTGCGATCGATGGATTGAAAACTATTGGAGACGACGAAAAAAGCGTTTTTCGCGCCTACCGTGTCATGCGTTATCATAATCGAGCTGTAGAGTCGCTGTACCCGATTGCGCTTATGTTACCCCCTGTGAGCCGTTTTTTTGTTGAACCAGGTCGGCGGGATGATGCGGTGTTGCAGGAAAAACTTGCGAAGTCCGATGCGAGACGTGAGAACGTCGGAATTATTCATATGGGTAATGATAAAGAGAGTAAGGGCGGTTTTTCTCTGTATGTGCCCGAATATTATGAAGAGACTGATTCTTCCCCATTAATTGTTGCCTTACATGGTGGCTCTGGGCATGGTCGCGACTTCCTTTGGACGTGGCTTCGGGAGGCCCGGAGTTATGGAGCCATTTTGGTCAGCCCTACATCGAAGGGCGATACTTGGTCACTGATGGGTCCTGATGTAGATAGTCCAAATTTGCATGGGATCGTGAACCATGTGCAGGAACGGTGGAACGTGGATTCATCGAAAATGCTGCTTACTGGGATGAGCGATGGGGGTACGTTTACCTATGTTTCTGGTTTAGATGGGAATTCTCCCTTCACACACCTAGCGCCCAGTTCTGCGAGTTTCCATCCACTTCTGATAGAGGGATACCCACCCGAACGTATTCAAGGATTACCGATTTACCTGATGCATGGAGCCCTCGATTGGATGTTCCCTATTGATGTGGCGCGCGGAGCTCATCAAACCCTTAGTGCAGCAGGAGCCAACGTGTGCTACCGAGAGATCAGTGATCTTTCCCATACCTATCCGCGTGACGAAAACCCTAATATTATGAATTGGTTTCTGCATGGCACCGTCCCTACAACAGAGACGTCTTGATTGTGCTTGGACTTAAGATTGCTGATGACATACATGTTAGTAATGAGTAATCGAGACTGTGTCGGGTCAAGCGCCCGCCGAGATCGAGGAGTTCAGACGGTTGGCTTCTATGAAAGCTGAACGCTCATGTATCCGATTTCGATATCGGTGGAATGACGGATCTAAATCAAATCCGTAGGCAATAGCCCAATCGAGACAGGTAGTTAGCATTAAGTCTGCTCCGGTAAACGAAGTACCGATCAGATATTCGTTCGCTTCAACTTGGGGCAATGCCCATCGAATTTGTTTGTTAAAGCCGTCGATGGCTGCTTGGACTGCCGCTGGAGCTTCGCCGTACAGATGAGCAAGGTCACGGTGCTTCCTTAAGATATAGAGCGTGTGAGCGTCGAGTTCCATGATGATGTACGAAAGCCACTCGTTATATTTGGCCCGATCCGGCGTGTTAAAGTCGGGAGTGAGAGAAAATTCAGGAGTTCGGTACGTGTCGCCTAAGTAGGTGACTATTGCAGCACTTTCAGTTAGTACCAAATTGTTATCAATGAGTACCGGTATTTTCTCTTTTGTGTTTAGGGCTACGAATTCGGCGGACTGAGTTTCGCCTGTTCGTGACCCGATGAGTTTTGGCTCGTAGTCGATCTGTACTTCATGGGCGGCCCAATGGGCTCGAAGAGCTCGAGAAGTTGCACCGCCCCAAATAGTGAGTTTGCTCATGAGTTTTAATTCCCTGGACGGGGCACTTCATTGGCCTCATAAAAATGAACAGCGGCTGATTTGGGTGGTGAGGCGGCCATAGCCGCTTGGAAGGCTGACATATGGTCGGATTTAAAGTGATCCTCGAGAGCAGCCATACTATCCCAGCGCTCTGTAATTCGAATGATGTTTGGATCGTTTAGCTCGACGGAAAATGTGTAGTCATGGCAACCATTTTCAGTACGACTCGCGTCTTCCATTTTTTTCAGGGCTTTTTCTAACCCTTCGATGTTCGATGCCGTTGTTTCGATTCGTCCGTTAACGATGATCATGGACTTTTATCTCAATGTCTTAGTGAAAATATTCTTTCGATGGTGATGCCTGATGCTCCATCATTCTTTTGTAAATTGGTCTCCGTTTTGATTGGGCAGTTTAGTCTAAAACATTCCTACGGTTCTGGCTGGATTGCTGTAGAGTCAAGAAAAGAGACGAAGTGCGTTCTTCGTAAAATGCATGACCTAAATGGGAAAATATCGATGAAACAAACGTTATTACTTCTGGTCAGCTGGACTTTGATGTGGAGTTCGATGGCCTTAGCTGACATCAAGCGGACGCCGACGGGTAGGCCCGATTTTTCGGGTAATTATGATGCAGGTTCACTGACACCCCTGAGTCGGCCGTCTTACTTTGGTGACAAGCAATTTATGGCTCCGGAAGAAGCTCGTTCGCTCATAGAATCTCGACGAAAAGCAAGAGAGGCGGCTGATTCTCGGAAGAGCGATCCGAATCGAGGCGCCCCTGTGAAAGGCGGGGATGGCAATAATGCTCTCGGAGCAGGTAATGTAGGGGGGTACAACTCGTTTTGGGTTGATCCGGGTGATGACGTCGTTGCGATCGATGGCAAATATCGGACTTCCATCATTTATGATCCGCCGAATGGACGCCAGCCTCCCATGACGGCAGAAGCGAGTATGCGAAATGCCGATAATTTTAGTTCGTTTAGGCATGAGAATGACGGCACAGCCTCTTGGTTGGATGAGGAAGGCCCTGGGCCTTTCGATGGCCCTGAAGAACTTGCATTGGCCGAGCGATGTTTACTCGGTTTCAGTGCGGGTCCGCCTATGCTTCCTGGTCTCTACAACAACTACAAACGGATCGTGCAGGGTGAAGATCATGTCATGATTCTGGTGGAAATGGTCCATGATGCACGGATCGTGCGGTTAAACTCGGAACACGCACCTGGAGATGTTCGCAAATGGTTAGGTGATTCGATCGGTCGCTGGGATAAAGACACATTGGTTGTCGAAACGAAGAACTTTAGGGCAGAAACAGGTTTGTATGGCGGTGACGAAAATTTGCACCTTACCGAACGATTCACTTTGCGAGAGGATGGGAACCTCGTTTACAACTTTACGGTGAATGATCCGACGGCTTGGACGCAACCATGGAGTGGTGAATATATTTGGAAGAAAAGCGATGAGCCGGTATACGAATATGCTTGCCACGAGGGGAACTACGCTATGGGTAATATTTTACGGGGCGCGCGATTATTGGAGAAAGAGGAACTCGCTCGTCGAGAGAATGGGCATAGTGCTGATGGCGATTAAAGAAGTTAGTCGATGTGACAACGTTGTATGAGAATTACGGATGTCAAAGTTTTTGTAGTTGGCACACCGCCACCCCATTTTGGCGGACGTAATTGGGTTTTCGTCAAGCTAACTACTGATAACGGTATCGTGGGCGTTGGTGAAGTGTATAAAGCACAATTTCATCCGAATACGATCGCCCTCATGATAGAGGACTTGTGTCAGACCTATGTCATTGACACAGACCCCTTTCAAATTGAAAGTCTTTGGAGACGGGTGTACTACGGAGATGGGTATGAACGCAACGATCACCATCAACACCCTGATCATACCGTTATGGGTATTCTGAGTGCCGTTGAGATGGCTTGCTGGGATATCATTGGCAAGGCTCTAGACCAGCCTATCTACAATTTGTTAGGAGGGCGGTACCACGAGCGACTTCGTTCGTATACGTATTTGTATCCTGACCTCACCCAAGATTCGATACGATCACCTCACACCGATCCGGACGCAGCAGGCAAGCGAGCGGAATACTACGTGAAGGAGGGGTTTACTGCGGTGAAGTTTGATCCGTTGATCGACGTGATGGGCAATGAAGATCCGCGGGAGCCTCCTATTGATCGATTGGATAACGCAGAGTTAGTTGTGAGAAATGTACGGGAGGCCGTGGGAGGGACATGTGACATTCTCATTGGTACGCATGGACAATCGACCACGTCCGGAACTATCCGATTTGCCCGGCGTGTAGAACGATATGATCCTCTCTGGTTTGAAGAACCAGTACCGCCAGAGAACCGTGATGAGATGGCGCGCGTTGCACAAAAAACAACAATACCAATCGCTTCCGGCGAAAGGTTGTCCACGAAATATGAGTTTCGAGAGTTACTGGAAAAACAAGCTGCCGCCATATTGCAGATGGCTCTTGGGCGCGTTGGTGGAATTCTTGAAGCTAAAAAGATAGCGGGCATGGCCGAATCCTACTATGCGCAAATTGCACCGCATCTGTATTGTGGTCCGGTTGAGGCCGCCGCAAACATTCAGATCGATGTCTGTAGTCCTAATTTTTTAATACAAGAAAGCATTCATAAATTCGATGGTTTTCACGCGACTATTTTGAAAAAGCCTATACAGTGGGAAGACGGTTACATTCTCCCTCCGACGGACCCTGGTTTGGGCATTGAATTGGATGAAGAAGTGGCGGAAGCACATCCCTATTTGCCAACACCCGATGGCCGGTAGATTACGAGAAGTAGTCCATGTGGAAGCGACGTGTAATTACAATACCGATTGTTATTTTTCTTGGACTACTGGTTACCTTGACTGCTCCTATCTGGATTCTAGTTTTTGGGATCCTGTCTACATTTCGACCAATACAGGGGATTCTAAGGGCAGGTTTGTTCCTTTGGTGTTTCCTCTGGTGTGAGATTTTAGGGATTATCGGTGCGTTATATATTTGGTTGCGGTATTTGGTTGATCGGGACACAGAAAAATATCGTAGTCGAAATCTGTTCGTTCAGGGCCAGTGGTGTGTTGCATTAAAAGTTGTAGGCCAGCGACTTTTCCAGGCGCATTTTGTTGTTACCGGTTTGGACGCATTGACGGGCTCCGACGTCATCATGATCCCGAGGCACAGTAGTATCGGGGATACCATCTTGGCGACGGTGTTCTATACCTTCCCAAATTCCAAACAACTCCGGCACGTCATAAAAAAAGAACTTCTTCTCGATCCCTGTGTCGATATTTTTGGTAATCGACTCGACAACTATTTTGTCGACCGCAATGCCGATGATAAAGATGGAGAAATACGTGGGATCGTGAGATTGTTGGAAGGGGTACGAGCCAATGAGGGAGTTTTGATTTATCCGGAGGGCACTCGTTTCTCGAGCACCAAGCGACTCAAAATACTAAAAAAATTGCCGGCTCATCTGGCAGAACGAGCGAATCGATGGACCAGCCTTCTACCCCCTCGTTTAGGTGGATTGAAGGCTTTGTTGCAAAGCAATCAGAAACTGGATCTTCTTTTTTGCGCTCATGTCGGTTTCGAAGGATCGAGCGGATTTCGGTCACTGATGAATGGTGGATGGCATGGCCGGGTTATTCGGATTCATTTTTGGCGTGTATCTGTTAGCGATATTCCAAAAACCGAACCGGGGATCGAGGACTTCATTTTAGACAGTTGGGATCGTATGCAGACCCAAGTCGAACGCCTCACTAAACTGTCTAGATGATTTGATAGGTTAATATTTTTCCGTTACCCATTGTGGAAGCCAATCCGACCCACCTGCGGTCTCCTAACGTGTACCAGAGTGTAATTTGTAGGTCTGGGGCGCTAAGTTCGTAGCGTTCTGCCTCTGTGTGGTTGTATTTCTCGGTGCCGACGAATTGGATGTCTACGGGGACTATTTTGCCAGTTTGCGCGTTAATCAATTTGCTTTGTTGAAGGATTTTTGGATTCCAATAAGCGAATGTCATTAAGCATTCGTGCGAACGCGATGAAGCGTCATTCGCTGAAACAAGGAATGATTGGTCTGCTAATTGTTTACCCACGACTGTATTTTTTTTAGAACCTGTTTGCGTTTCACTTCTCATTTGAAGAAGACAGCCATTCTTGTCGTAACGTTCGACTGACTGGTGTTGGTAGGTATAGGTTCCCAGTAAGAAAAATCTTATGTCAAATTGTGCGTTGCTCTCTACAGAAACGATATCGGCTTCCCGAGTGATATCAAATGAGTGTTGCCCGATGTTGCGGCCGTCCATATCAGCGTGCCAAAGCCATGTATCTTCAGCAGTCTGTGCTTGTATATTTTGACCGACAATAGTTGCAACGATGACGAACCCTACAATAAACAAGCTATTGCGACGGGGGAAGAAAGCTGGAATTTTTTGTATATAAGTCGAGTATCGCGGACGCCGATCGGGAATCGTCCTTTCCATGCGTGCCACACCTGAGAACTGAAGGAGTAGGAAAGTAATACCCGCAAGTATAAAGATGCTCCACCAACCCCCGTGTGCTATTGATATGGTGGTAAAGCCGACCCAGACGAGCCACTCACCAAAATAATTGGGGTGGCGGCAGCTACTCCATAGACCGGTCTCTAGTAGTTCTTGTTTCGAACTGGATTTTCGAAATGCGGTTAATTGTTCATCCGCCAAAGTTTCGTAAAAAAATCCGGCGACGGACGTAGCGTAACCGAGGCAGAAAAGAAGACTCGACCAGCTCTCTCCACTGGCGATAGGTATAAAGAGAAGAGCGATGGTACAAGCGAGAAACGATTGCAATCCGAAGATGATGTAGACGCTTTTGTATCGGAAGCCTGGTTCATTATTGTTACGTATATCCACGTACCGACCATCCTCGGGTTCTCCTGCGGCTCGAGCTGCAAGGTGGGTCATAAGGCGGGTTGCCCAAGCGAACAGTAAGAGATAGGTCAGAAGAGTGGACCATGGCACCGCTTCTCCTGCGGACGCAATGATGAGGATCTGCGTAGCAGGTATGAGGTGCAGCACTGGCCATAGAATATCGACAAATGAGACAGCGTTTCTTTGTAGAGATACGAACCAAAGTAATATAGCCACGCCGGTTGCTGTGAGATAAAGAAGGAGAAGTAGCATTATTCGACGCTACTCTTGAAACGGGATTCAACAGCCCTTATAGCGTAGCCTAGCACTGGTATGTGGCGATATAACCCGTGACCGGTGTCCCAAAAATCTTGGTGCAGTAATACTTTGCCTTTGCTATTGAAACGAAGGTGAGTAGCTCCTATCGTGTTACTTTTCATGTAGCGAAGTAATGGCTTGAAGCGGCTTTCCATTTGCCATATGACGTAGACATCTTGGTCCTGGATAATCGTACTAAGTATTTGTAATTTGACGGTTGTTCCGTTGTTTCGTAAACGTTCAAAGTGTGCGGCTATATCGTCGATTTGATCGGTATGCATCAGGGAGTCGCTAAAGTATACGTTTTTTGCATAGACTTCAGACACCGCTATCTTTTGTGTTTCGTTATCTGGCTCAAACTGGCTAAAAAAACTAATCCACATAGCTATGTTGTCTGGTGTGGGACTAACGCCCTCAGTTTGAGCAATGGCTTGCGTGTAGGCGGATGGATAGTCGGTATTGTTTTTATGAACGCATCCCAGGGTCATTGAAACTGCGAGGATGCAAAACCACAACTTAGTCATTGGGGGAAATTATTTGATAAACCGTGAAGAAGAGGTGAAGTCCGGAATGTCGTCCTTTTACTGTGGATTGACAGGTCAATGGGATGATCGTAGTGGTTAATAGGGAGCGCAGGTTGGAAAGAGTGCTGCGATGGTTTGATTCGAGCCGGCAAGTAGCCTCCCAAAGTGATGCGGTTGATTGGGTACGAATCGTACCTTTTCTGCTCCTTCACGTCGGAATGGTTAGTGTCTTCTGGGTGGGTTTTAGCTCGATGGCGGTTGCCGTAGCTATAGGATCATATTGTATTCGAATGTTCGCTATTACGGCTGTGTATCATCGGTATTTTGCACACAAGTCCTATTCCATGGGTCGCAAGATGCAGTTTGGTTTGGCGTTCTTGGGGGCTACAGCCACGCAGCGTGGCCCGTTGTGGTGGGCAGCGCATCATAGAGCTCATCATCGTCATTCGGATACTACGAACGACCCTCACAACGCCAGTAGGAGCTGGTGGTGGGTGCAGGTAGGGTGGTTTTTATCGAAGCGTCATTTTGCGGCACCGCCAAATGTACCGGAATGGGAAAAGTTTCCTGAACTCGTGTGGCTAGACCGTTTCGATTTGTTTGCGCCTGTTTGTTACGCACTAGCGATTTATGTGTTGGGTGAACTCCTTTCGGGATACGGTACTAGTGGATGGCAAATGTTTGTATGGGGTTATGTGGTTTCTACCGTATTTCTCATTCATATCACTTCGTTCGTAAATTCGGTGTGTCATAAGATGGGTGGACGCCGCTTTAACACCAGAGACTCGAGTAGGAATTGCTGGTGGGTGGCGATTCTGACCTTCGGGGAGGGATGGCATAATAATCACCATCGGTATGCGGGTAGTGCCCGCCAAGGGTTCTACTGGTGGGAGGTTGATGTCTCCTACTACATCTTGCGAATTCTTCGGTGCTTTGGGCTTGTAGAGAATTTAAGAGTTGTTCCCGAGGCGGTAATAAAAGAGGGCCGGCGATGAAAGTTGCTGTGGTTGGTTCAGGGATATCTGGGCTCGCCAGTGCCTATTACCTGCAGAGGTTTTCGGAAGTCACAATTTTTGAAGCAGAAAGCCGACTGGGTGGACACACGGATACCCACCGGATTGATTGTGCTGACAAAACCTTCCATGTGGACACGGGTTTTATCGTCTTTAATCAACACAATTACCCGAAATTTTGTCATTGGCTCGGGGAACTTGGAATCCAATGGCAGTCGTCACATATGTCTTTTTCAGTACGGGATACGGAAACAGATCTCGAGTATGGGACCGGTGGCATAGATGCTTTTTTTGCTCAGCGTAGAAATATTTTTTCGCCGGCGCACTATCGTATGTTTCTGGATGTATATCGCTTTTATCGGCGTGCGAGGCATGATCTCCAAACCGGTTCGGTACAAGGAAGTTTAAAAGACTATCTTGCTCAAAAATCTTTTGGCGAACGTTTTGTTCCTTTCCATCTTGGACCGATGTGTGGAGCGCTATGGTCGCAAGAACAGAACGAAGCGATATCAGCTTCGGCTGCACATGTTCTTGAATTCATGGGTAATCATCGAATGCTGCAGCTTATAGGGCGACCTCAATGGTGCACTGTAAGCGGTGGGTCGGGGGCTTATTTGAGCGCATTCAAAAGACAGTTTTTGGGTCGAATTCAACTTGGCGCCCCGGTTCGGAGCATACGCCGCACTGGGTCCTCGGTGCACGTTATCGATGACAACGGTTGCCAAGAATTCGATGCGATAATTCTGTGTGTGCACAGCGATCAAGCGTTGGCATTGTTAGAACGCCCCACGAATTTGGAGACGCAAATACTTGGCGCCATACGATATGGATCGAATCGCGTTGTTCTGCATAGTGATGCCAGTTTTATGCCCTATCTTAGGCGCTCTTGGTCAAGCTGGAATGCGGTTGTTGATCCTGAAAGCAACTCATGCTCGGTCACTTATTGGATGAATCGATTGCAAAATCTTGTTGGACACCCATTCTTTGTTACGTTGAATCCGTCAACTGAACCCGCATCAACTTGGGTCGAACGAGACTATGCTCATCCAATATTTGATGGGAAAGCCAAAGCCGCACAAAAACAGAAGCACAAAATAAACGGCATAAAACGAGTTTTTTATGCGGGTGCTTATTGGGGTTGGGGTTTTCATGAAGATGGAATTAGAAGTGCAATTGACAGCGTGAAGGAGCTTCGGGGGGCTAGTACTAGTTATGCCTAGTAACTTGGCACCAGCTTTGTGTACGGGGCGCATTTCTCATAAACGGTTTCACCCCGTAGTACATGAATTTCATTACGCTGTTTGGATGCTATGGAGTGATATTGATAAGCTAGACGAAATCCCAGGTCAGGGCCTGCCGATGT
>Ga0114933_10003418_pt1 | contig 15492 bp, 18 predicted proteins | sample 4SBtaG_FD_89691 | JGI IMG/M metagenome (GOLD analysis project Ga0114933, IMG submission 89691) | Deep subsurface microbial communities from Kolumbo volcano to uncover new lineages of life (NeLLi) - 4SBTROV12_W25 metaG | ecosystem: Environmental > Aquatic > Marine > Volcanic | place: Kolumbo... | reverse complement strand
TTGATGATTCCCTACTAACTAAGAAACATATTTTTTGCTCATTTTCTACCAATGCAAATGTCTTTTCTGTAATATATGGTCTGATTACAATTTTATTGGCTTCTTCTACATTCATTTCAAGGTCACCATCAGTTCTAGATGTCTGGATTTTATTTTTGAGATCACTTCAATTGCTTTTTTTGAATATACTGTTAATCTAATCAAATCAGATCCGGGTGCTAATTCTAAGACGCTTAGATCTTTTGCTGAACATGCATTTACGCCAGGAATCCCTCTACATGCATTTTTAACATTTTTCGAATCTCCTAGAACAAATAAAACACTTTTACCTATTTTTGTTGTACGTCCACGTAACACAACTTTTCCTGAACGCCTCTTTCTATTTTCTAGCCTTTTTACATCCTGAATAAGATTAAGGTTTTCAAGAATCTTAATCAATTTACTAGTCTGTGCTACAGATTCTATATCATCGGATATTATTAATGGGAATGATTTAATTTTATCAATTTTATGACCTCTCTGCGAGATTAATTCTTTTGATTTGGTAGCAGAGATTGCAGAACATAATGCTAGTTTATTTTCTTTTTTGTTTATTTTTTTAAAAATTACTTTTTCAGCTTTTGGTGGATGTGCTTGTCTTCCACCTCTAGTAGATGCAACTTCTCCTGCCTGTCCTTGTCTTCCACCACCACCACCTTTCATTCTAGCTATTCTTGCAATGCCTCTTCCAGTAGGTGGGTCATTGGAATCTGCAACAACATCCTGTCCAGCAGTTGCATGTGTTGAGTGTTTTTGAAAGCCATGTGATTCCAGGTTTATGTATGCTTTTTTTATTACATCTTTTTTAATATCTGTCTCAAAAATACTAGGTAGTTCTATTACACCATCTTTTTTTCCATCAAGTGTAAATGTTTCTGTTTTCATTATGGAAGAACCACCTCAAGAATATTTGGTTTAAGAATTTTTTTTGGTTCATTTCGTATTTGGTGTCTTAATTTTATTAATCTTCTGTATGTTCCAGGTACAGAGCCCTTTACTACAATAAAATCCCCATTTACACTTCCAAAATGTTTGTATCCACCATCTGGATTAATTTTAAATTCATTTTTTTCTGTGTTACTTACAATCATTATCCGCTTGTCATATTCTACTCTTTGATGAAATCCAGTTTGTCCTGCTCTTGGAACTGTATACATAACATTCTGTGGTGATATAGGACCTAATGATCCTATCTCTCTCACAGTTTTTCTTGATTTATGTTGTTTCCTTTTTGCACCCCATCTATAGATTACACCTTGCCATCCTTTTCCTTTTGTGATTGCAGCTGCATCTACTATTGAACCACTTTCAAAAACTTGATCAATTTTTACTTCCTTTCCTAGTAATTCTTTTACAAATGTAAATTGTTTTTCTATGTCACCACCCTTTACAGCAATTTCAAAAATGTATGGTTTTTTCTGCTCCAATCCTACTAACTTTGGAGTAATTGCAACTATCGCAAAAATTTCTTTTATTTTACCAAGTGATTTCTCAGCTTTCTCTATTGCTTCATCATTAACTTTTACTTTGAATGCCTTTTCGATATTTTTTGGTGTATCTTTTGCATAAGCATCAAATGCTGCTTTTCGTCCATTTGCATCTTTTGTATAACCTCTAATTCCAATTACAACAAATGGCGGGGTTGCAATAACAGTACCAAGTGTAACTAATTGCTTTCCATGATTTGGTGTATTTTCATGATCATCAATGCTTACTACCTGTATGCAGCCTGCTTTGAAACCTGCATGAGCTAATAATTTTGGTTCATCAGAAGTGATTTCAGGCCACCCACGTATTCTGGCCTCCATACTTTTGGCACGTCCTCTAGGGGAATATGCCATACTTCCTCTTCTCGGTTGACTATGTTTTCTATGTCCCATCGATAATCGAAAAAAGTCGTTAACCGTTTAATAAATTAAGAGATTTTTTGAAGGAATTATAGTAATTCGTGTAAAAATTTTCTATTGCCCTGTAAATTGTTGTACTATTGAAAAAATACTTACTGAACCTATTACAATTCCGGCTAATCCTAATAAAATGGCTAAAATTAGAAAATTTTTTTGTTTCTTCATGGAATATTTGTAATTTTTTTTTAATTTATTTTATTCGAAATAGTTTTTGAATTCAAAATTGCAAGGCATCCTAGAATCGCTTCTTCCAGCCTTATGGTTTCTGTTCCCTGATCGGGAAAGAAATTCCATGCTTTGAAATTTTGAATTGTGCTGATCTTTCTGTTTAGCATCTCATGAATTCCTTTGTCTGTAGTACCAAAAACCACTAAAATCTCATCATTTGAAGATTGAATTTTTTGCATGTCTTTTTGATTAATGTTTTTTGATTTTCTACTTGTAAGTATCTTTGGACCCTTCCATTCGTTAAGAAGTGTCATCAGACTTCCACCATGTTTAACATTGTAGCTCCAAAAATTTGGCAATTGTTCTTTTTCTATATCGTAAACTGCAAAATCTGGAAAACCTTTCTTAATTTTCACAATAACTCTTTTTCCCACTTCTTTTTTTCCATGATATTGTATTGTATGTTCAATTCCAATATCTATGACTTTTTTACCATTAACTCCTAAAATCACACCTTCTCTTATATCACCTTTTTTTATATTCTTGGAATTTGATGTCGCACATTGATTTGGTGTCTTTAATGGAGACAGTGCCCCAACAAATTGTAACAATCCTGATTTAGGGTATAGTCGTTTTCTGAATTGTTGTGGAGTTTCTAAATATCGTAGAACTGTAGATAATAATTTTGAGTCATTTTCAAACTCTTTATCATCTTTGTAAATTATTATATTGTTTATTTGAAATATAGCAGCAGTCCGTGCAATCTGAAAAATTTTTCGTGTTTTATTTTCATGTTTCTTTTCATCTTTTAATGATGAGTTAGGTATTGCAATAGATAGTTTCATTCTATATTCTGTAATAGTTAATTACTTATTTTGTATCTAATGGATATTTTGTTTTTGCAGAAGTAATTAGTTTTTTTATTTCAGACCCCTCAATGAATTTAAATTGTTTACTTTCTGAATCTATTTGTGACATTTTAATATGGTCTGCACCTTCTTTTACTTCACTAACTAGATTGATTATTGCAACAGCTAATGTTTTTGCGTCATCTAATGTTAAATCATGTGAGTAGTTCTTTTCAAGGAATTCTGTTGCTATATCTGAATTAGCACCAATTGCTACTGCATTATACAAAACATATGCACCACTTGGATCAGTAAGATATAATGATGTACCAGAACTATCTACCCCACCGATAATCAATGATACTCCTAATGGTCTAGCCCCAGCATATTGTGTATATTGTTGACATTGATCTGCAAGATGTTTTGCGACAGTCTGAACTTCTACTGCTTCATCATAAACTAGTTTGTTACTCTGTGAAAAGAATCTAGCATTATCAACTTGGGCACGTGCATCTGGAATATAACCTGCAGCAGCAGCACCAATATGGTAATCTACTTGAAACATTTTTTGAGGTGTTTTTGAGATCTGTAAACTTCTTGGCTTCTCTTCTACTGCTATAACTATCCCAGATTTAGTTTTGATTCCTATTGCTAAAGAACCTTGTTTTACTGTTTCAAAGGCGTATTCTACTTGATATAATCTTCCGTCAGGTGAAAAAACCGTTATCGCCCTATCATATCCTTGCTGTGATGGCATCATTGTAATGAAAAATGATTCGAATGGTTAATTTAACATTTTGCTATGAAATTGATTATGGGATTTAAGGAAAAAGCGGTAATTATTCCCCTTGCTTTGTGTGCAATTGTGATTTTTGGGTTTGGAATTTACAATACTGCTTGTAAACATTCCTTTTTCAGCTTTTTTGGTTGTTAATTCACAATGTGAATGGTTTAATCAAATTTAGCATGTTTTTATTATTTTACAATTTTTAATATTTTTTATGTCAAAAAATGGGACATTTTCAATAAATGGGAAATTCTCTGAATCAGAAATTAAAGAGATTAGATCGTATCTTGACGAATTACCTACCAAAGAAATTCTGATCGGTCTTAAATTTGCAAAAAACAGATGGGTTGCAAAAGATGCTGGTATTCTAAAAGTCGGCAGAAAAAGTATTATTCAAAAAGAGATTCATTCTGTAACACCTGAACAAGCAACATGGAGATTAAAAAATTGGAAAATGATGATTGCCAATTATCGTAGACGTGGTTATAGTTATCCTACAATATCACGTATAAAAAAAATATTAATTCAGATAAGTAAAAATAAATCTAAATAGGACTTTCTTTTTCAGCAAGAATTGAATCTATTGTTGTAACTGGTGGTTCAGGCATATTATTTCGTATGTTTCCTTCCACAACAGATTGTGCTTCTTCTAGTATGGATAATGCATCTGAACTTGATGTTTCTGTAATTCCAACTGAACCATCATGTGTAACAGATGAACCTGATACAATATCACCTAACATAGTTGAGAGATCTTGCATTGATGCTGCAGCACTTGGCATCATTTCACCTAATGATGTACTTAGACCTTTGATTAAGGACATACATGGACTTAATGTTACAACAACATCTCCTAGTTCTGATACTGTGTTAAGTCTTAATTGTACTTGCTCCATAGATAATTTTGCGTTACTAACCATATTTTTCATTTTTCTAATTTCAGCTAATTCATTAGCATAGACTTTTGCATATGTTTCATTGTTTGATTTCTTAGAATCAACAATTTTATCAAATATTGCATCATGTTTAATCTTTAATTTATTATCAATTTCTGACAATCTTGTTATTTGAAGTTGGAGTTTTTTTTGTGCTGAATCAAGTCGATTCTTTAATGGTGCTTCTGGTTTAACTGAACCCATAAATTTTTGGGACAGTGCATCTCCTTTCTTTAATACATTCCATTTACCAGATATTGATACCATCAGATTTTAGTTATGAAGTTGGCTTTTCTTATCTAAACTAAAAAAAAATGATCTAAATGGATCAAATTTTATTACAATATTGGAAAATTTATTCATAGCAAATTAACTTTTTATCCAAATGTGAATGTAAAAATCTCAAAATTAGGCTTTTTAACATTAATTGTTAGTACATGGGATTCAGCTTGCTCTGCTTCTATGATATTGTATAATCCTGGTTCTAAAATTCTAATTGTACTTGTTTTAACATCCATGCCAGAAATAGTGTCCTTAATTATTTTCCCATCAATAAGAACTTCTAATTCAGTATTACCAGATGCAACTATGTTAACTTGTTTCGCATAATATTCCAAAACAATTTTTCCATCATCTGAGATTAATTTCATTCCATCCTTAGTATTTTCCCATTGTCCATCTAGATAGAAAAAATGTTGATTAATTTTATTTGGTAGTTTATAATCAACTATTGCTTCAGGTTGAAAACCCTCTATATTTCCTAATTGATTTCGTCCACTTGCAAATTTATATCCAAAGTACAATTCAGGCGTTCTTTGAATTGAATGTTCATATTCATCAATTTCTACAGTATTTCCTGTTGTAATTTTTTGATTGTTTTTTTCTGAACGTTCTTGTAGTAATTTTTGAATTACTATTTCTGTTTCTTTGTATGCACCTTCGCCAATATGATCAAATCTAATGAATCCTTCATCATCAGCAATATATTTTCGAGGCCAATATCTATTTTCAAACGAATTCCAAATTTCTTTATTATTGTCTAGAACCACTGGGTAATTAATTCCAAATTTATTTACAGCTTTCAATACATTTTCTTGATTTTTTTCAAATTCAAATTCTGGTGTATGAATACCAATAATCACTAACCCATGCTCTCTATATTTTTCATCCCATGCTGTAATATGTGGCAGTGTTCTTATACAGTTAATACAACTGTATGTCCAAAAATCATACAAAACAACGTTACCTTGAATTAATTTATCAAGATTATTTTTTGATGTGTTAATTAATCCTGTTTCTCCATTTAACACTGGTGATTTTTTTAGTAGATCTTTATTTTGAATTTCTAATTGATTGTTTGTATTTTTTTTAAGATCAATCTCAGTATAAAATAGATACAGTGATATTGTTCCAACTAAGATTATTATGCCAAATATGAGCCCAGTTTTTATCTCTGATTTCATTATAAGTTAAGTTCCTATGATATTATTTAGAAGTGGAAAACTTGCTATTAATGCTAGTTGATTTGTAAAAACAAGAATTCCTAAAAATATTATTAATGTACCTAAAATTATTGTAGCATATTTTAGATGCTTACTAATTCGTGCTACAAATTGGTTTGCTTGGGTGATTAATCCACCCATTATGACGAATGGTATGCCTAATCCTAAGGAATATGCAAGAAGTAGATTAAATGAGATACTAGGTGCTGTAGCTGCAAGTGTTAGAATTGCACCTAAAATTGGACCAATACATGGCGTCCACCCTCCTGCAAATGCTAGTCCAAAAAGGAATGATAATGGATAACTAGCACCAGATTTTGTTGGAAAGATTTTTTTTTCAAAGTTAAGCCTATTGATTTTTGAGCTTAGTATCATAAATGTACCAAAACCAATAATGATTATACCACCTATTTGACTAAAATTTGAGATTAAATTTAATGCATTTGATGCAATAGTTGAGTTTATTGTTACACCTATTACAGAAAATACCAAAGAAAATCCTAAGACAAAAAATATTGTATTTAGCATAACGTTTGCTTTGTTAATCAAAATCTTTGATGATTGAGTAGATTTTGTTATATCGGAAATTGTTGTACCAGAAATATATGCTAAAAATGCAGGAACTATTGGCAAGATACATGGTGCAAAGAATGATCCCAAGCCTGCAATGAAAGCAACAAAAATTGTAACTTCACTCATACCATATTTCTTTTTTTTTGAATTAATAATCTTGTTTACATCATCACTTACTTTTTATTCGAGGAGAAATTTTTGAATATTATGAATAAGCGATTTGTAATTGTTGGTATTGCATTAGCAATTATTGTTACAATTGCTGCTATAGTGGGTTCGCCAGCAGGACCTGTTGGAATTGATGCAATGAGATAATTAGGTTAATCTAAATTTTTTAGCACATTTTTCTAATATTGATAATGTCTCAGTTATGTCATTTTTAGTATGCCATGCCGTTACAGATAATCTTATTCTAGCACTATTTTTTTTAACTGTGGGGTAACGAATTGGTTGTGCAAAAATACCATTTTTAAATAAATATTTTCCAAACTTCATAGTAGTTTTTTCATCACCAATAATTATTGGTATTATTTGGCTCACTGAACTAGTCTCATATCCAATTTCTTCTAACCCACTATGCAATAATTTGATGTTCTCCCAAAGCTTTTTTCTATTTTTTTCTCTGTTTGAATTAAATCGTTTTAAGGTAAATTCAATTATTGCTGATGGCAAAGCCGATGTGTAAATGAATGATTTTGAACGATTTATACATAATTCAATTACATTTTTTTGAGATGATACGTACCCACCAAAACTTCCTAACCCTTTGCTTAAACTGCTAATGTAGAGATCAATTTTTCTGCTAACTCCAAATTGCGATGCAGTTCCTTTCCCATCTTTACCAAAAACAAAATCTCCATGTGCATCATCCAATATTGTTATTCCATCATACTTTGATGAGATTTCAGTGATTTCTTTTATTTTTGCTAAATCACCATCCATGCTAAAAACTCCTTCACTAACAATGAATTTTTTACCATTTGTTTTTTTTATTTTAGATTCTAAATCATCCATGTCATTATGTTTGAAAATTTTTACTTTTGCGGATGATAATCTACATGCTTCGATAATACTCGCATGATTTAATTCATCACTAAAAATTGTATTTTGTTTCTCAACAATTGCTGTGATTGCACCTAAATTTGCCATATAACCTGTAGGATATACTAGCGTACTTTCTTGTGATTTATGTTTTGAGATTTTTTTTTCTAATTCTGAGAATTTCTTATCATTACCTGTTACTGAACGTGAGCTTGATTGGAATTGTTTAAAATGTAAATTTCCTATATTCAAACCTAAATAATCATTTGATGATAAATTCAGTAATTTTTTATTTTTAATATGAATAAATTGTTTATTTACTACTGTGTTCTCTAATGTTCTACGCAGATTATCATTCTTTAATTTATTTAATTTGGAATTAATGAAATCAAGTTTAGGCTTCAAGATCAATCTCTTTAATCATTTTGGTATCTTTATTCATAGAATTACCACCTAAAGTAAGGTAGCCAGCACTGATAATTCCATTTGCTCCACTTAGAAGTAGTTCTTTTCCATCATCATTAAGATTCACTTCTCTCCCTCCAGAAATTTTAATTATTGATTTTGGAAGAAGAAATCTTAATACTGCAAAAACTCTTAGAATTTCTTCTAATTCTAATGGCTTTTGAAGTTCTAAGGGTGTTCCAGGAAACGGTACCAACAGATTAATTGTTACTTCTTCAGGATTTAATTCTGAAATTTCTAATACAAATTCTTCTCGCTGTTTTTTTGTTTCTCCCATTCCAATAATTCCACCTGTACAAAGTTCTAATCCTGCACGTCTAGCAATTTGTAGTGTTTTAATCCTATCATCAAATGTATGAGTAGTACAAATATCAGGAAATTTTGTTCTCGCTGTTTCTAAATTATGATTATATCTTTTTACATTAAGTAATTTTAATTGCGTTGCTTGTTCATTAGTTAAAAAACCAAGACTACATTCAAGGCTTATTCCTACTTTAGAATTAATTTCTTTTATTATATTACAAATCATCTTAAAATCATTATCAGATGGCTCTCTCCATGCAGCTACAAGACAAAATGAATTGGCACCGTTATTTTTGGCAGTTGTTGCTTGCTTGAGAATTTCCTCAGCAGGCTGAAGCTTATAATCATCAATTTTTGTGTTAAAAAATGCAGATTGACTACAAAATGAACAATCTTCACTGCAATAATTTTTTTTAATATTTGTTAATTGCTCAACATCAATTTTCTTCCCGTGGAAAAATCGAGTAATTTCATTTGCAGCGTCAGAAAGATCTTTTAGAAATTTATCTTCTATTTTAAAGAGTTTTTTTGCATCTGATTCAGTAATTTTTTCATTTTTTAAAACTTGATTTTTGCAATTTTTAATTATTTGTTGATGTGAAACCATCAATAATTTTGATTTCTTTCTATAATTAAGCGTTAACCATGGATTTTTTTTAAGTTAACTATTATTAATAATGTAAAAAGACTTTGTATATGAAAAGTAATGTTTGGCATCCTAATACTCAAATGTCAGAATGGAAAAATTTTCCAGAGATCACTAATGCTAAAGGCGTTTGGTTAATTGATAAACACGGCAAAAAACTTCTTGATGGTGTTGCAAGTATGTGGTGCAATGTTTGGGGCCATTCCAAGCATGAATTGGTTAACTCTATAGTAAAACAGACAAAAAAACTCCAACATTCGTCCATGTTTAATTTGACAAATGAACCTGTAGAAAAATTAGCAAAAAAACTAACCATGTTATCTCCAGGAATGAACCATGTCTTTTTTTCAGATAATGGATCAACTGCTATGGAAATAGCCATTAAGATTGCACTACAATATTGGAGTAATTTAGGAATAAAAAAAACAAAAATTGCAACTTTAGAAAATGGTTATCATGGTGATACATTTGGTTCTATGTCTGTAGGTTATGTACCTGAGTTTTTTGAAAATTTTAAATCAAAATTATTTCCAACAATTCGTTTTCAAGTTCCAAATAAATACCGTGTACCAAAAAATTATACTTTTTCTGATCATCAAAATTTATGCCTCGATAAAATAGAAAAAAAATTATCTAATAACGATTCTATAGCTGCTTTTGTAATGGAAAGTGGTGCACAGATGGCAGGTGGTGTAATAATTTATCCTAATGGTTTTCAAAAAAAAATAAATAAAATATGCAAGGACAACAACGTTTTATTTGTTTTAGATGAGATTGCGACTGGGTTTGGGCGATTAGGTTCTATGATTGAATATGAAAACCAGAATTGTAAACCTGATATTGTTTCATTTGGAAAGATGCTTACCGGTGGGTATCTAACATTTGCCGCTACACTTACTACAAATAAAATTTACAGTACATTCTTAGATCAATTTGATAACATGAAACACCTTTTTCATGGTCATACATATACAGGAAATCCAATCGCGGCATCACTCTCATTAACAAATCTTCAACTGTATGAAAAATATGATTTAATTCAGAAAGTTAAAACAAAATCGTGTATATTTCAAAAAAGAATTAATGAATTTCTTGATTTGGAATTAGTTGGGGATGTTAGGACTAAAGGAATGGTAATGGGCATTGAACTTGTTTCAAATAGGAAGAAAAAAACCCCACTTAAAACGAAAAAATCAATAAATAAGTTAATTTTTGAAGAAGGTAGAAAACATAATGTATATTTTAGAACATTAGGAAATATTGTTATGTTGGTACCACCTTTAGCAATTTCTTCAAATGAGATGAATTTCTTAATAGATGGTACACTGAAAACAATTCAGGGAATCACATCAGAACTAAAATGAAATCTATCTTTATTACCGGTACTGATACGGATGTAGGTAAAACATGTGTTACCGCTTCAATTGCACGATTATTACGTGAAAATGGTGTTGATGTTGGTGTTATGAAGCCATTTGCAAGTGGGGTTGATACCAATTCAGATGGTATATCAGATGATGTTAGAATTTTAATCGAGTATTCAGGCGTATCTGATTCAATTGATTTGGTAAATCCATATTTTTTTGATATACCATCATCACCATTTGATGCATCAAGACAACTCCATGTTGATATTGAACTTGAAAAAATTTATGATTCATTTTATAAATTATCACAAAATCATGAAATTGTTTTAGTTGAAGGCATTGGTGGAATTCTTACTCCAATTTTAAACAATTTTTTTCTTGTTGATTTAATCAAAAAATTAAATTTAGATACACTAATAGTTGCAAATTCTAAAACTGGAACTGTTAATCACACATTACTTACACATGAGACATGTAATAGAATGGAAATTTCGACTATTGGATTTATTATTAATCAAATCACAAATGAAGGTTATTCATTAGAAAATCTAACATCACAAATTAAACAATTAACCTCAAAACCAGTTTTAACATCAATTTCATATGTTGAAAATTTTTCATATGAAAACTATTTTAATAAATTTAAATCAAGCATTTCATTATCTGATTTAGGTTTTGAAGATCTTTAGTTTATCTAATTTTTTGCTGGTAACAAAATCTTTTACATCAGTAAATAAGTTTGAGAATGAGTTTTCATTATTAGTTAACAGATATGTTTTACAAGGTAAACTAATGTTATCATGTAGAACAACCCAGATATTTTTAATATTTTTTTGAATTATTTGTAATTCATCTATTTTTTTTTGTATTGTCTCAGTATTTGATGATTTAGCAAAATGTATGATAATTGTATTTTCAGATCTATCTTTTAGCATACTTAAGTTAGGTATTACAATATCAACTTCAATATTATTATAGACAATTTTTCGTTGGCTTGGGATTAGCATTTCCGTAAGTATATAGTGTGATATGGCTTCTGAAAGGATTCCAAGGTTTTTACTAATTTCTTCACTAACATTACTTATTCTAGGTAAAATTTTTTCAAAAAGGCGTTTAATTAGTACACCATAGTTTCCATTCTCAAATAATTCATGTAATTCTTTTTCTGGGATTTTCTTAATTTCTTCATATAGAATTTCTTTGATTCGGGAAGGTTCTTCCATGCTGGTTAGTCTGTGTATGCATATCTTCTTTCTCCTCTACTTTCAGAGGATTTGCTTTCAACATATTCAAGAACAAATTCTTTTTTTGTGCTAAGTAATGATTGTTCTGGTTTTAGTTTATTTTCATGTAATTGCTCATATTCTTCCAGGCTGAGCTTCTTTCGTTCTCCAATCTCTGCTTCAAGATTCATGTCTTTTACAATTTCCTTATAATCTGGTTGAATTACTCCACTAAAGACCATAGCACTACTTCCACTTCCATATGATGCAAATCCAAATCTTTTCATATTCAAATCAATTCCTTTTTGAAATTCAAATTCAAGGCAACTCCTAAATCCTAAATAAAGTGAGGCTGTATACAGATTACCAATCATTTTTGATGCTATTAATGAACTTGCAACCTTATTTTCATATACTTCTTGATAATCGGTTGTATTTGCAAAACGTTTTGTAAATTCATGATCTTTTGCCATGAATTCTGAATCTGCAAGAATTGATTCTATTGTTCCTCGAGGATCTTTTGGAACTGGCTCATCCATCCCTATTTGTTCAATAATTTTTGTCCATCTAGGAGTATTTCTCCATTCATGCCGAACAAGATATGCTAAAGCCTTCTTGCCCATATTACTATAAGGTAAATGCATGTTTATGTAGTCCATATGGTCTAACATGCTTTCATCTTTTGCCAGTGTTATCAGTCCACTCTTTATTGCTTTTTTAGTATAATCAACTAATGCATTTTTTACTTGTATAAGATAAAGTAGGTTGGAATATTGACCATGTACAACAGGTGTTTCTTTACCAAATGGTCTGTAAAAGTCATATTCATTTTTAATTGATGTCGATGTAACTTTTGGATCAAACTCTAATAATCTTGGTTTGTCATTAAGTAACATTGCTATTGCACCACCACCTTGTGTCATTTCACCACTTGAGCCTAAATCATATTTTGCTATATCCGAAACAACAACTAATGCATGTTTATCTTCTGATTCACCAGCCCTAATCCAATTTGAATTATCGTATAATGCATATGAACCGCTTACACAAGCAAATTTGCATTCGATGCCACCACAATGTTGGAAGGAACCTGCACCGTAAACTTGTTCTAACATACCTATAACATATGAATTCATTGCTTTAGATTCATCTAGTGATGATTCAGTTGCAACATACAACCTGCCAATGTCTTCTGGGGATAGTTTGTTTCTTTGCATTACTTTCAAGCATGCATTTGCAGCTAAGCATGCAGGATCTTGGTTTGAATCTACTATAGCCATTTTTGCTATTCCTAGACCACGTACCAGTTTTTGAGGATCAAGACCTCTTGCTTCTGCAAAATCAGATGCATCTACATATAATCTTGGTATATACACCGAAATATCATCAATTCCTGCTGCCATAGCTATGCCTTTCCCAGAGAGTATATAACGTTTCTAGCGTAAAAATGTCTTCCCTAATTGAGAAATTTTTTTGCGATCAGTAGTCAAATTATATAAATTTTTTATTTTTCAAGCAATGTTTCAAAAACATTTTCAAAAACGTCATATGGCTGTGCCCCATGAATTTTTTGTGCATTACCATTTGCTATAACAAAGAATGCCGGTGTTCCAGTTAGTCCTAATGACCTTGCATCAGAATTACTAGATTCTATTAGTGTTTTGTATCTATTTTCATTGTTACATTTTTTTAATTCATTCATATCTAAATCAATTTCATTGGCATACTGTAGTAAGTTATCATTTGATGCCCATCCATTATTTTCACCAGACCAATTGTTATAAAGAATATTATGATATTCCCAAAATCTTTCTTGTTCACCTGCACAATGTGCAAAATGTGCAGCAGAAACAGAATCTGGACCAATAATTGTAAAGTCTTTAAATATAATTTTCACTTTATCTGTGTTAACAAAATTTTCAACTATTTTATGTTGAGTATCTTGGAAATACACATTACAAAAATGACATTGATAATCTCCAAATTCAACTAATGTAATTGGTGCATTTGGATTACCTAGTATAGGAGATGTATTAGCAAAGAATGTTTCTGTTGTAATTTGTGGTTGTTTAATTTCTTCCTCAACTAATTGAGTTTCAATTAATTTCTGTGTATCATCTGATATATTTTCTGTACCAAATATTATAGCAGCAATACAAATTCCTGATATAACTGCACCAATTGCTAATGAAGGGGCATTGATTTTTTTACCTTGATCTTTTTTTTGTAATCTACTCTTTTCTGAAATTATGTATTCTTTGCCATCAATCTGAAAAGAAAATTTTTCTTTAGAATTTTCCTTGATCATAGGCTTCAGAATTTTTTACATGTTATAGTCTTTTGGTTAATTATAAAAGACTGGAACTGTTAGAGATATTATGAAGAAAGTCTTTGTAAATGGTTATGGTTCTATAGGAAGTAGAATTGCCCAATTTATCAAAGATGATCCAGAGATAGAGATAATTGGTGTAGGGAAATATTCACCAGACTCAAAAGTAAACGAAGCAATAGAAAATGGATTCAAAGTATTTGTTCCTGAGAAGAATCAAGATGCCTTTTCTGATTTTAATATATCTGGTAATATAGAATCTGCCTTAGATGAGTCTGATTTGGTAATTGATGCTTCCCCTGGTGGTCATGGATTCAAAAATAAGAAATTATTTTATGAACCACGAAATATTCTATCAATTTATCAGGGTGGAGAAACGATTGATGGTGAAAATGCAGTTTCTGATTTGTTGTTTAACTCACGTGTAAATTACAATGATGCGATTGAAAAAAAACATGTAATGCAAGGAAGCTGTAATGTTACTGGAATGGGACGAATTCTTGAACCATTACGAAAAAAATATGGGGATTCTATAAAACGATTTGATGTAACATTGATTAGAAGATGGGCAGATATTGAACAAACTGAAAAATCTGTACCTGATACCATAGAACTTACACAAAGCCCACATCATGGTGAAGATGTTAAATCATATTTTGGTAAAAAATCACCATTGTTTGTACGTGCAATTAAAGTCCCAACAAGACAAATGCATCTTCACATTATGGATATTAGATTTAACGAAAATTCACCATCTCCTGATGGTATACATGATTTATTCACAAATGAATTTGGTGTTGCAGTGTTATGGACAGCAAAAGGAACAAAAGATGTACGAGATTATGCAAATACTATGAATTTTAGTTTCAAGGATACAAATATGATACACATTCATGCAAACATGACTACATCAATTGACGACACTGTACAAATTATGTATTCAGATGATCAAACTGGAATTGTAATTCCAGAAAATCATATGTTAATGCAAGCAATGTTGTTTGGAAAATCATATGATGAGGCATTTAATCATACTGAAAAACTGTTTAACATGAAAGAAAAAAAGCATCAATTAGAAGAACATTTTGCAAAGAAGGAAAATTAATCTATTTTTTCTATTCTAATTTTTTCAGGTTTGTTTTTTGAAACTTTTTCTATAATAATTCTTAATGAACCAATCTCAATTTTATCATCCTCTTTAGGCATATCATGCAATTGTTCGTGTAGTAATCCATTTAATGTTGAATAGTCGTCTCCTGGCGGGATGTCTGATTTGAAAATCTCATTAATTACATCAATTTCTATATCACCGTCAGTCACAATTGCATTTTGGCCATCTCTTTGAAAACTGGGTTTCTC
>Ga0114933_10003416_pt1 | contig 15508 bp, 13 predicted proteins | sample 4SBtaG_FD_89691 | JGI IMG/M metagenome (GOLD analysis project Ga0114933, IMG submission 89691) | Deep subsurface microbial communities from Kolumbo volcano to uncover new lineages of life (NeLLi) - 4SBTROV12_W25 metaG | ecosystem: Environmental > Aquatic > Marine > Volcanic | place: Kolumbo... | reverse complement strand
GGCTTCTCAGCGTTTGATGAGGGCACCCGCAAGGCCGCGAAGACCTACGCGATGAAGGCCCTGAGACATGGCCTGAAGGTCCCGCCGAAGACTCACTTTCAGTCGCTCGTGGTGATTCAGCCGATCGACGTGATGGCGGACGGTGAGGCCAACATGTGTGACGGGTGTCCCGACATCACGGTGCACGAGGGGGAGCTGGTCTGGTCGTGTCGTCTCGACGAGCGCCAGCAGTACGGGTGTTTCTTGGCCGCCGCGCCGAAGCGCCAGGACGTTGAAGACCTCGTCCCGCAGGAAGCCCTCTTGAAGAAAGGGCCCAGCCCCGAGGAACCCGTGCTCGCGGAGTGAATGGTGTCGAGGACCTGGGACGTGGTCGTCTGTGGCGGTGGGCTGGCAGGCCTTTGCATCGCCCGTCAGCTCCAGCGAGAGCTGCCGTCGTTGACCGTCGCGGTCGTCGAGCCCGTGCGGCGCCCGCTGCCGGAGGCGACGCTGAAGGTCGGTGAGTCGAGCGTCGAGCTCGGCTCCTACTACTTCGAGCACGACCTCGGGCTCGAGGACTACCTCCGCGAGCGCCACCTCCCCAAGAACGGGCTTCGCTTCTTCACCGGCTCGGGTCAGCTCCCGCTTGCCAAGCGCACGGAGATCGGCCCGCCGGAGCTCCCGATCGTGCCGAGCTATCAGATCGACCGCGGCCGCTTCGAGAACGACCTGCGGGCGTTCGTCGAGCAAGCCGGCGTGACTCTGATGGAGGGACGCAAGGTCATCGACGTGCACCTTTGCGACCACGGCGGCCCCCATCGGGTGGTGCTCGACGCGGGCGAACTCTGCGCCTGCTGGGTGATCGACGCAACGGGACGTCGCCGACTGCTCGCCCGCCAACTCGGGCTCACGGCGGACCTGCCGCACTCGGCCAGCGCGGCTTGGTTTCGGGTCGAAGGCAAGCTGGACATCGCCGATCTGGTGCCGCAGTCGGACGAACACTGGCACGCGCGTGACCCCCAGCACGTTCGCTGGCTCTCGACGAATCACCTGATGGGCGAGGGCTACTGGGTGTGGTTGATCCCGCTCTCCAGCGGACACACGAGCGTCGGGTTGGTGGTGCACGACGCGGTGCACGCGTTCGCGTCCTTCTCGACGCCAGAGCGCATCTTCGACTGGATCGAGCGGCACGAACCCGCGCTATCCGGGCCGCTCGCCCGCTTTCGAATGGAGGACTTTCACGTTCGGCGTTCGTTCTCCTACACCGCGACGCGCGTCTTTTCCGACCAACGATGGGCGCTCGTCGGAGAGGCCGCCGCGTTTGTCGACCCCTTCTACAGTCCGGGCTCGGACTTCATCGCGCTCGCGAACACGCTCGCGGTCGAGTGCATCCGCGCGGACCTGGCCGGCGCTGATCTGCCAGCGGTCACCGAGCGGCTGAGCGAGACCTACTTGCGCTTCGCGTCCGAGGCGACCGAGACCTATCGGCAAGCCGCCAAGGTCTACGCGAACCCCCGGATCCTCGCGGCGAAGATCTACTGGGACAACATCCACTACTGGAGCTTCCCCTGCCACTACTTCATCCAGGGGATCTACCGGCTCCCGATCGAGGAGCAGGAGCCCTTCTTTGAGCTCGCGAGCCGCTTCTCGGCGCTGCACGTCGATGCGCAGCGTCTCTTCGCGATTTGGGCGGAGAATGCGAACGATCGGCCGCATCGAAAGAAGGTCTCGCTGCCCGCCGTGCCCTCGGGGCTGGCGTCTCTCCACGTGCACCTCGGTCGCCGGATGAGCCCGCGAGAGACGCGGGATTACCTGGAAGACAACTTTACGCTCGCCTGTGAGGTGCTGGGAGATTTGATCGTGCGTGCGCTCGCGGAGCTCGGGCCCGACGCGGCGGCGGCCGCGGTCGACACGCTCGCGCTCGATCGCTGGGATCTGACGTCCGCTCGGGTGCGCCTCGCTCGCGCCGAGGGCACCGGTAAGCGCCGGCACCGACTGGGCAAGTCCTCGCGAGATCTCGAGCGGTGCCTCGGCGTGCCCGCGCTGCACCGAGGCTTCGAGTCGCTGAGTCAGGTCAGCGCGGTGTTGCCGCAGTGATCGCGCGACCGACGTGAAGCCCGCCTACGCTCGGCCCATGAGCTCGCCCATCGAGGTCCCCGACGAAGCGCTCCCCCGCGTTCGAGCGGGCACGCGGGCCGCCATCGAGGCGTCGGTCATGGACGGCGCGCTGCGCGCCGCGCAGGACGATCCCATCAGCTACGACCTCTGACCGCCCGGCTGAAGCCTTCCGCACCGATCAGCTCCCCGACGGAAGCGGGCAGGGATCAGGATCGCTGCAGGACGCGCGCGCGCCCTGGTCGATCCAGTCGTCGATGACCGCGATCTCGGCGTCTCCGAGATGGGGTGGCCCATCGGCCGGCATGCGCAGCCCCCACAGAGGCGGATCGGCGACCTTCTGCGTGATCAGGCTGTCGTCCGCGTTGCACGCGCTCACGACCGGCCCGCTGGAGCTGCCGGCCATGATGTCTTCGTGGCTGGCCAGGGTGAGGCCGGCCACGGGCGCTGGGCCGCCATGGCAATGCACACACTCCCGCTCGAGCATGGGAAGGATCGTCTCCGAGAGGCTCACGCAGGTCGCGGCCGGCACCGTCACGCATCGCTCTACGACGTTGCTCTCCTCGTTGCCGGCCCCGTCCCGCGCTCGCGTCACGAAGCAGTACGTTTGCCCCGGAGCGGCGCCTCGGAACGTCGTACAGGCCTCGCCCGCTCCGCTCACGAGCCGCGTCCATCGAAAGTCCTCTGCGCCGGGAGCGGGGCCGACGTAGGTCGCATACCGGAGGTCGGCTGCGCCGCTCACGTCGTCGGTGCCGGGCGCCCAACAGATCTGGACATCGCCGTCGACGACGGTCGCGCTCTGCGCGCCGCCGAAGCTGGGCGCGGCCTCGTCGGCGCAGGTCGCGGGGGTCTCCGGACAGCTCGCCGACGCCCCTTGCTCCAGCCACAGCCGGATCCGCGCGAGATCGGACTCGTTCAGCTCCGGCCCCAGGTAGGGCATGCGATGGCCCTGCACGGGCAGCGCCTCGGACACCTTGAGGTAGAGCAAGCTCGACTCCGGGCGACAGGGGACGATCACGTCGCCGCTCTGTCCGCCGGCTCGCAGGTCGGCCAACGAAGCGAGACGGAGCCCACGCCGCAGCTCACTCTCGTCACCGCCGTGGCAGCTCAGACATTGGGCGTCGAAGATCGGCTGGATCCAGGTCGCGTAGTCGATGCAACCGGTGATCGCGGTCGGGGTCGCCTGGAGCTCCACCTCGTTGCACTCACGCTGGCTAGCGCCGTCCTCGGCTCGCACGACGAAGCGGTAGTTCGTACCCTCGTCGAGCCCGATCACGCGCGCTTCGGTGGTCCCGCGGGCGGACGCGGCGTGCGTGCGAAAGTCGAACGCTCCGCTCGTCGCGACGTACACTCGATAGCGTATCGCCGAGCTCGGCGTGTCAATATCCGTGGCGGGTGCCCAGCGAACGATCGCCGCGCTCGAGCCATCCGCGATCGCCTCGGTCACGCCACCGAAGACGGGGGCCGGGTCCTCGGCGGTGCCCTCCGTGCAGTACCGCTCGGGTCCTGCGTCATGGCCGGCGTCCGCCCCGCCATCGAGGCCGGCGTCGACCGGCCCGCCCGCGTCTGCGCCCGCGTCCGGCGCGCCCGCGTCGGGCGGCGTGTCGGGGTCGCAGCCGACAACGCGCAGAGCAGGGACAACACAAAGAGGTCGCGGAGCGCTGGCGCGTATCCAAGGCGGGGTGAGCGGCTGAGAAGGGAAGGGGTCTGCACGTTCTTCACGGTGGAGCATCCCGCGCGGGCCTCGCGCGTTCTTGATCGAGCGCAACTCATCGCCAGCGGATGAGGTGTGGCTCTAGCGCGAGCAGCGTGCGGCTGACGAGGTAGCCGGCGCCGCCGGTGAGACAGATGACGGCGTAGAGGTCTGCCGTCTCATAGGCGATCTGGGCCGCGACGGCTCGCGCCCCGAGGCCGTGCGGCACGCCGATGACCATCTCGGTCACGACCGCGACCACTCCGGCCGTCGAGAAGGCGTGGCGCAGCGCCGTCACGCCGGCCGGCAGCGTCTCGTAGAAGTAAAGCCACCGGAACGTCTGCCACCGCGAGGCGCCCATCGCGCGAAGGGCCCGGAGACGTTGACTCGACGCGCGCCCGAGCCCGGACGCGACGTGCATCGAGATGACCAGCGCGGCGGCCCAGCCGATCACACCCACCCGGGCTCGTTCTCCGTAGCCGAAGGCCAGGAGGAGGAGAGGGAAGATGAGGAGTGGAGGGATCGCGCGGAGGAAATCGAGGCTGGGCTCGAGCCCAGCGGCGCGCGGGCTGCCCTCGCTCTTCAGCACGCCACTCGCGAGCCCAATGGGCAGTCCCCACAGGAGACCTAGCAACACACCGCCGGCGATGCGCGCTGCCGTGGCGCCGAGGTCCAGCAGGAGCCCTCCCGACGCGATACCGTCAGCCAGCGCGCCGGCCGTCGCCACCGGTCCGGCGATGGCGCGGTGCTCGATCAGTCCGGTCTCGGTGCACGCCGCCCACGCGAGCATCGCGAGGATCGGTAGCGCCATGTCTCTTACTGGCTTTAGCACCTCGCGTCCGCGAGGAGGGCGGAGAGGCGCTCACGGATCCCCGGCGTGTCGGACGCGAGATCCGTCTTGATCCGTCCTGGTGATCCTTCGAGGATCACGACTCGGGTGGCCAGCGCCAGCGCCGTCGCGAGGCTGTGGGTGACGAAGAGCAGCCCGGGACCGCGGTCGGCCGTGCATAGTGAGCGGAGCGCCTCGACCGAGCGCGTCCGAGCCGGCGCATCGATCGCAGAGAGCGGCTCGTCGCAAACGAGCAGCTGAGGTTGGCCGATGGCTCCGCGCATGAGCGCGGCTCGCTGACGCTGTCCGCCGGAGAGTTGAGCGGGCCGGGCGTCGAGGCTCACGGTGTGGTCGGGGTCGAGCCGGCCCCTGACTTCCTCGAGGGCGTCTTCGCCAACCCGCGCCGCGCCGCCACGTGCGCGCAGGGGCAGCAACACGTTCTCCCGGATCGAGAACCACGGCAGGAGGCTCCCGCCGGGATCTTGCGGCACAAAACCCACGGATGGGTTGGGCGGACCGGCTCCGAGCACCCGTACCCGCCCTCCGTTGGGCCGGCGCACCCCGATGACGACATCGAGAAGCGTCGACTTCCCGACTCCGTTCGGGCCCATGATCGCGACCCGCTCCCCGACACCCATGCTCAGAGACAGCCCTCCCAGCAAGGGTCGGTCGCCCAGGGTCACCCTCACATCCGTCAGTTCCAGGAGCGCCACGGTTCAGTCCGGTGCCGTGGCCGTGGAGAGCACCCATCCCTCGACCTCCGGGGCGCGCTCCAAGATGTCGAGCCGGAGCATCGCGTCGACCTCGCGCCGCAGCGCGGCGTCGTCGAAGCGCTCACTCGAGTGGTACCTCGCTGGCGGATAGCGCATCACGTGGGCGCGCTCCGGAGCCCGGACGAACGCGCGCATCGCTTCGCGCGCCGCGTCCTGATCGGCCTCGATCATCTCGATGGCCTCGTCGATCGCGGCGATGAGCCGCGCGGTCTCTTCGGGGCGCTCTCGCTCGGTGTCGGGGTGCACCAGGAAGACACCGAAGACCAGCGGCCCTCCCAGCGCGTCGGGGACCGGCGCGGCAGGCCCGAGCGGCGCGGCGACGCCGGTCGAGAGCATCGCGGTCGCCATCGGATCGTTGGTGAAGAGGGCTTGCACGCCGCCGCCCTCGAGCATCTGCGCCTGCTGCGCTGGAGCGACCGGGATCACGGTGACGTGGTCGCGCCCGAGGCCGGCGTGCTCGAGCACCGCGTCCAACCATCTCTCGTACGCGACGGTGGGCAGGATGCCGATCGTCTGTCCCCTCAAGTCCGCGGGAGCCGCGAGGGACGTGTCCGAGCGGCGCCGGAGCAGATAACTCACCGGGTGATCCGCGTCTTCGACCATCGCGGTGGCTACCCTCACCGGTGAGCCGTCACGCGAGGCCGCCGTCATCACAATGGGCAACGCGGCGAACCCTCCGGCCGCTACCCGCTCGTCGAGCACCTCCTCCACGAGGGGTTGGGCTGTCTCGTAGCGCCGAAGCTCCACGTTCAGGCCGTGACGTCGGAAGAGCCCCTGCTGCTCGGCGACAAAGACGGGCAAGCTGATGCGGAGCGCCGAGTAGCCCACCTCGAGCGCGGCTGGCTCATCCGGCGATGCTGGGCCGGAGGCCTCCTGGCAGCCCTGGGTCGGGGCGGCCAGCATCAGCAGCGTGGCCAGCGCGGACGACCGGCTCACCCGCGCCTCATCGCGGGGCCCGGTCGAACCTGGGTCTTGATCCTCGTCATCCGTCAGCCACGTATGCGCGGCCGTCCGCCCGGCAACTGGCGCGCACACGGTCGCGGGACTCGGATACAGATGACTGATGCGATGCCCGCGTTGCTCTGATGCGGAACTCCGCACGCAAGAGACGCTCGCCGGTGTAGTGGCCGATACGTGCCTCCGCTGCCGTGGAGTCTGGCTCGACGAGGGTGAGTTGGAGGCGCTGCTCGGGGCGGAAGCTGGCTCGCTCCTCGACCGCGGTGGCGAGCCAAACGCCACAGCCTGCCCCCGTTGGCTGCCAGGGGACGCGAGGTTAACTTCTTACATTCTCACGCACGCGGAGTGGCACTCCCCGATTTCGTGAGCGAATACGAGGTCTTCTGCTTCCATCCTCGCCCCGTGGGAAAGGAAAGGGGGGCGAGGAGAAAGTTAGAAGTTAACCTCGCGTCCCCCTTCCCTCTTCGGGGGCCACGGGTGTCGTGGCGTTGTGGTCCAGGTAGATCGGCTTCACGCTCTCATCCATTCGCTGGCGTCCTGGTGATCCGACGAGCGACGCTCATCGTCGTGCCGAGCGCACGCACGAGCGTGCTCCTCGAACGCCACTATGCGGGAAACTCCCGGTCGGTTCACCCGGAGGACGAGGCGCTCTTCGGGCGACGGAGCGCGCCCACTGAGGCACATGCGCGTCGCCTTCCCGGACCCGTCCCTGCCGCGCTCCCGAGTGGCGTTTCTTCGGAGTTTGCGATGTCGGCTTGCACCAATAGTGTCTACCGGACACTATTGGGTGGTGATGAACAGAAAAGAACGAAGAAAGCTCGGCCTGGAGACGGTTGAGCTGCTCGAGCGTGGTCACTACGAGATCGACGGCGAGACCATCTCCTTTGCTGGTGCGCTGCGTGAAGCGGTGTCGCAGACATGTGAGTACACCAACCGTGAAGGCTCACCGAGCTTCCGCGTATCGACGCCTCTGGAGACACGCGTAGAGGTCGAGAACGAGGGCAGCCTCAGCGCCGCGCGCCGACTCGAGGGGCAGGGCCACCGGGTCGCCGTGCTCAACTTTGCGTCGGCGAAGAATCCGGGGGGCGGCTTCCTGAACGGCTCGCGCGCCCAGGAAGAGTCCTTGGCGATGTCGTCTGGCCTCTACGCGTGCCTCGTCGACCGCGAGATGTACGAGTTTCACCGACCCACGCGTGGCGGCATGTACACGCCGTGGGTGATCTACTCCCCTGGGGTGCCCGTCATTCGAGACACCGCTGGGGCGCTGCTGCGGGCGCCGTTCGAGGTCGCCTTCATCACCTCTCCAGCTCCCAACGCGGGCGCGGCGCTGAAGCGAGACCCTTCCCTGGGCAGCGAGCTGAGGCGCCAGTTGAAGATCCGGATCGACAAGGTGCTCAGCGTGGCGGCCCACCACGGGCACGACGCGCTGGTGCTCGGTGCCTGGGGCTGCGGCGTGTTCAAGAACGACCCGTCGGAGGTCTCTGAACTCTTTCAGTCGGCGCTCCTCGGGCGTTTCTCCGGCGCGTTCTCCAAGGTGGTCTTCGCTGTGCTCGATCACTCCGAGGAGCGTCGCTTCATCGGGCCCTTCGAGGCGCGCTTCGCGTAGGTCTCGCTGGCGCACGTGAAAGAGGGCTCGCCCGCCCGATCGATCCAGGCGGGCGCTGCCCTCTCTCCTCTTCCGCCAAGTCGAGCGCAGCGGCAACTCTCATTGCGATGCGACTCTCTCGGGCGGCCTCCCCGTCGGCGCAGACCTCGAGCGACAGATAAGGCATGTCGCCGAGCGCGGTCGGCAGAATTGCATCCGAAATGCCGGCGGACGGGATGCACCCGAAGGACTTCACGGAGATCACGAAGTGGGCTCGACGCTCCCGCTTGGCCTGGAGCGCCAGGCCGATCTCGAGGTGACCGTACCCGCCCCTGATGGCGGGCGTGATGTAGGGGGCCGCCAGCGCGCTCAGTGCGTGCACATCGGGAAGCTCGAAGCCCTCGAGCCCAGCGGCGGCGCCCGCGGCTTCGACCCGCGCTCCGAGGCGCGCCTCGAACGACCGCACGAGCCCGATGTCCGAGTCGAGTCGCTTCGGGCCACCGCCAAAGGAGGGCTGCCGCGCCTGCCACGCGAGATAGGCGAGCCAGGTCGCGAGTGGCGGGATCTCCACCTCGACGCCCGCGCGAGCGAGCAGGCGCGGCAAGTTCAACTGCCCATCGCCTTCGACATGAAGGGACCATGGCTCGCCCACGACGGCGGCGCGCGCGAGCGCGTCTGGCCCGACCGCCCAGAGCCCCTCGTGCCAGCCGGATACGTCGCGGAGTGCGTCGACCGGGTCGCTCCCGGCCTCGATCAGCGTCGAGAGCGCTCGCGAAGCTCTCCGCGCGGCGGCATCGATGCCTCCGGGCTCGTTCTCGTACGGGCGCAGTCGGTGGGTGCATTCGCTGAGCGCGTCCGCGGCGACGATGGCGTCGACGGCCCGTGGAGCGCCGAAACGACCGAGGACCTCGAAGAGCGACTCGACGGTCTGGCCCAGCTCCAAGAACGTGACCGGATCTCGGCCGAGCCGCTCCAGGGCGTGCCGGTAGCCGCGGCCGAAGAGAGCGTAGCGGCACGGACCACAGCTCTGGACGTTGAGCACGGCGAAGGTTCCCTTGCGCTCGTTTGCGCGCCGGAGGAGGGCGCCCGTCGTGTAGAGCATCGGCGCGCATTGGCCACGGGGCAGGGCCGCTCGACCGCGCTCGAGCGCGGCGACGTCCATCGCCCCGAGCGTCTCGCATCGGTGGCCCATGGAGCGCAGCGTCGCCACGAGGATTTCGTCATGAGGCCACCCGAGACCCCCGACGATCAGGCGGCCGGCCTGGCTCCCCCTCAAGCGACCCCCCGCCGCGCCTGCAGGCGCTCACGGTATCGCTCGGCGGCGTGCACGAACGTCTCGAGGCGAATCCGAAACGACGCGCTCGGTCGGTCTTCGTCCAGGTCGTGCATCCGAAGCATGGGCTTGTCGATGTCGTCGAGGAGCGCGGAGAGCGTGCTCATGATCGAGGCGTCTTGGCCGCACCGGAAGCTCGAGAGGTCGACGGCCATCAGGTGCGGGTCTTCGCGGATGACGCGTGCGGCCCACGTCTTCTCGGCACACCCGGAGTTGGTGGCCTCGGGCATCAGGTTCGAGAGGTCCGGGCCCGGCTCGGCCTCGATGGGCAGCGAAGCGATCGAGAGCACCGGGACACCCCGCGCGGCGAGCTCCGTCGAGATGCCGTGTTGGACGCCTGGGTCCGCGTGGTAGGGGCGAGCCAGGACCACGGCGACCGGCTGGTCACGGCTGCGTGCCTGCGCGAGGGTCCTTCGGCCGAGGCGCTGGCAGTCGGCGTGGAAGCTCTTCTGGGCCGCGATTCCGGCCTCCAGGGCTCGCCGATTGCGCTCCGCGTCGATCCCGAGCAGCGGCCCAAAGGCCTCGAGCAACTGCGTCTCGAGCCGAGCGCGGTCGGTCAGCGTGAGCTCGGGCGTCAGCGCCGTGATGTCCCGCTGGGAGAGCGGGTCGAACTCACGTCGCAGCGCCGCGAGCGCCGCGTGCCCGCTGGCCGCCACGATGGGGCACGACGCGGTGTCGCTCGTTCCGCGGACCGCGATCTTGGCGTGGGTGATCGCGGGCATCAGCAGCACATCGATCGCGCCCGACCTGGCGAGGGCGTGCACATGTGAGAGCACCAGCTTGGAGGGGAAACACGGGTCGTGGACTCCGAGCCGCGCGCCGCGCTGGTAGCCCTCTGGCGAAGTCGGCGAGCTCAGCACGAGCTTCTCGGGCGGCACGCCGGCGGCGGCGAGGTAGTGCAGCAGGAGCGGCGCAGACCGGTAGAGCGCCATGACCCTGGGGATGCCGATGCGCGGGGCGTCGGGGTTGGCGTCGGGGCTCCTGGGCGGCGCTCTGAAGAGTCGGGCGACCTCGTAGGAGAGGGCGTCGGCGGCGTGCCCTCGCCGAGGCGCGTCGGAGTCGAGCACCGATCCCCGCTCGCAGGCGTTTCCGACGACCAGCCGTCGGCGGGTGGGGGGCGCACTCACCTCCACCACGCTGCGCGCGCAGCCGACATCGCACTTGCGACAGCGCGTGCCCTCATCCGATCTCGTGTCGACCTGTACCGCCTGCGCCGCGGCGAGCCCGATGAACGGGGAGGCTGGCGCGTCTGGCCGGGCGTCTCGTGCGCGGCCTGCGGCGCAACGCGCCCTACCGGCCAGCGCGACCCCGATCGCACCGCAGAGCTCGGGAAAGGGATGCACCTGCACCTCTGCGTCTGGAACCGCTTCGGCCAGGTATTTGGCTTGCGCCCACGTGGCGGCGAGGTTTCTCGCCGTGCCTCCGGTCAGGAGGAAGCGCCTCCCGAACCGAGCCGGATGGTCTGCGACCACGTACTCCCAAATGTTGCGCGGGAGAGCCCAGGCGAGGCCAGCGAGGAGCTCGTCGGGGGTGAATCCCTGGCGCATGAAGGTCACGCGGTCCGTGTCCATGAAGATGCTGCAGCCGACGGTGAAGCGCGGCATTCGAAGCGTGGACAGCGCACGCTCGGCGAACTCTTCGAGCGGTACGCCCAGGTCGCTGGCGGCTTGCGCGAGGAACGCGCCGTGGCCCGCTGAGCACTGGCTCGATAGATGGAAGTCCCGCACCGAGCCATGCTCGAGGCACATGACCTTTACGTCCGTGCCGCCCACGTCGATGACCACGTCGACGTCGTTCATGACCGCTCGGGCTGCCTCCGCGTGCGCGATCGTCTCGACCAGGGCCAGGTCGGCCCCGAGCGCCGCCTGCACGAGGTGGGCGCCGTAGCCGGTGACGCCGACCGAGAGTAGCTCGAGTGTCGTTCCGCTCCGCTCGACGGCTCGCTCGAGCTCGCGCAGCCGACGCTTGACGTCGTCTACGGGGTTGGCCTTGGACGGTCGCCAGCCTCCGTAGCGAAGTTCGCCCTGTTCATCGAGCAGCGCGATCTTGCTCGTCGTCGAGCCTGCGTCGATACCCAGGTGGGCTCGGAGTCTGCCCGGCGGGAGCGGTTGCGCGAGGCGTGAGCTGCGCCCGACCGCTCTGCTCGCCGTTCATCAGCGGTGGCTCCGCGCGAGGGTCGTCGAGCGCGCCTCCGACCGCGGGCAATCGCCGACCGCCACGGGCTGCGTGCTCGGCGGCTCCGATCGCGGCGAAGAGCGCCGCATGGTCCGGCGCCGACACCGGCCCTGTCGCGACCCCCTGGCTCGCCCAGAGCTCTTCCAGCGCCTCGCGCCAGGCCTGCCGCAGGATGGGCAGGTGGGCGTGCGGTCCTCCGAGGAGGAGAACGGGCGGGCGCGGCACGCGACCGCGGGTGAGCACCGCGAGGTTCTGAACGACGATCCCCCTGGCCAGCGCACTGAACGCAGCCGCCGGGGAGCCGCCCTGCTTGATCAGGTTCACCACGTCGGTCTCCGCGAACACGCCGCACTTCGCAGCGACCGAGAGATCCCCCACCAAGGTGAGCCGGCCGAGCTCTCGCTCGCTCAGCCCGATCCTGGCCGCGACCCGATCGATCGTCGCGCCGGTGCCCGCCGCGCAGCGGTCATTCATCTCGGCGTGCCCCTGGCCGCGCTGGTCGAAGAGCAGCACCTTGGCGTCCTGTCCGCCGAGCTCCACCACGCTCTGGGTCCCTGGGTGACGCTTTTCGACGGCCAAGGCGACGGCGTGCACCTCGTGCATCGGGCGGCCGCAGAGCGCCGCCGCCATCGCCACGCCGACCGAGCCGGTAATGCCGAGCGGCGCGCCAGAGAAGGCCGCACCGGCCTGGCTGTAGAGGTCGCGGGCGCGCTCTGCGGGGCGTCCGTGGTGTCGCTCGCATCGGTGGTAGAGGAGCGTCTCCCCGTCACCGAGCGCGACGAGCTTCACCGTCGTCGAGCCGACATCCAGGCCCAGAGCGCGAGCGGAACTCAAGTCTGGCGTCCGAGGCGAGGCGCGCACGGCTACAAGGTGCGGTCCGGGAGGGGCCTCTCGTTGACGTAGATCAACGATCTGGCAAAGTGCCGAGCAATCCTCCGCAGTCCACGATGTTGACCTCTACGACGCCACGAATCTCCGCCCGGGACATGCGGGTGACCCTCGCCTTCGCCGAGGCCATCATCCCAGGCTCCGAGCGCATCCTCGCCGCTGATGAAGTGACCGTCCGGCGCATCTTCGAGCTGCTCGAGGAGCTGCCGCAGGCCGCGCAGCGAGCGTTCACGACCGGGCTCCGCACGCTCGACGCGGCGGCGGTGCCGTTCAAGGGCAAACCCTTCAGCGCCCTCGACCGGTCACAGCAGGAGGAGCTCCTGCGCCGCTGGCCAAAGACGCCCGCGATCGGCGGCCCGCTCGCGCTGGTCTCGCATCTGATCAAGATGTGCCACTTCGATTCGGACCCGGTCTACGAGAAGCTCGGCGGTCAGTACTCGCTCGACGTCGTGCCCGAACGACCGGCGTGGCTGAGTCAGATTCAAGACGCTTCGACGCTCGACGACGAGACGCTCGAATGTGACGTCGTCGTCGTGGGTACGGGAGCTGGGGGCGCGGTCGTCGGGCGTGAGCTCGCCGCGCTCGGGCACGCGGTGCTCTTCGTCGAGAAGGGGCAGCGCTTCGGGCGCGAGGACTTCGATGGCCGTTCGCTGGCCGCGCACCAGAAGTTCTACCGCCCCGCGATCAGCTTCGGAAACCCCGTGGTGCCGATCATGATGGGCGAGATGGTCGGGGGCTCCACCGCCATCAACGGCGGTTCCTGCTACCGCACGCCCGACAACGTCCTGCACGACTGGTGCGAAGATCTGGGGACCGACGCGTTCACGCCGGAGCGCATGCGAGCGCACTTCGAGCGGGTCGAGGCGACCATGCAGATCGGTCCCGCTCCGGAAGAGACGATCGGTCCCATCCGCGGGGTCATCCAGCGGGGCTGCGACGCGCACGGCTACTCGCACTTCCCGGTGCTGCGCAACGCGCCCGGCTGCGACGGGTCGGGGTTCTGTGACTTTGGCTGCTCCACCGGCGCCAAGCAGAGCACCGACGTCTCCTACATCCCCAAGGCCATTCAGTCTGGCGCGATGGTCGTCACCGGGCTGCAGGCCGAACGGGTGATCATCGAGAACGGCCGAGCCGTGGGGATCGAGGCGGTCGCCCGCACCGGCGGAAAGACCGTCCGCGTCCGCGCGCAGCGTGTGGTGCTCGCGTGCGGAGCGATCCACACCCCCGCGTTCCTTTTGCGTCAGGGCATTGCGAACCGCAGCGGGGAGGTGGGCCGAAACCTCTCCATTCAGCCGAGCACCGGCTTCGCAGCGCTGATGGACGAGCGCATCAACGGTGCCAAGTTCACCCCGCAGGGCTACGGCGTCGACGAGTTCATCAAGGACGGGATCCTCATCGCGGGCGGCCAGCCGGACTACAATCTAGCCGCAACGATCTTTGCTATGCACGGGCGCCGTCTCATGGACGCCGTGGACGAGTTCGAGAGCAGCATCTCGTTTGCGCTGCTCACGCGAGACACCAGCGCGCCCGGCCGGGTCCGCCTGGTCCGTGGGCGCACGGTGGTGAGCTACTCGATCGCCGACGAGGACATGTCGCGCCTCCACCGCGCGATGGGCATCGCGGCTGAGATCTTCCTCGCGGCCGGCGCTCGCCGTCTCTACCCGCAGCTGCCGGCGATGCCGATCCTCGAGCGGGAGGGGGCGCTCGAGGCCATCCGCTCGTACCCGATGCGCGCCTTGGACCTGCAGCTCATCGCCTATCATCCGGCCGGGACCTGCCGGATGGGCAACGACCCCAAGACGAGCGTGGTCGACTTCGCGCACGAGTGCCACGACGTGCCGGGGCTGCACCTGGTCGATGGCAGCACGATGCCAGGGCCCGCCGCCGTCAACCCGCAGGTGAGCATCATGGCGCTCGCGACGCGCGCCGCCGAGTTGATCGCGGAGCGCCTCGATTGATCGTCTTTGTGCACGGATCCCAGAGCGACCGTCGTGTCTGGGGCCCTCTGCTCGAGCTCGCGCCAACCGGGACCCAGGTCTCGACCTTCGATCTGCCGGACCACGGCGGTTCGGCGGATGAACCCACACCCGACCCGGAGCCGCTGCGCCGCGCGTTGGTCGATCATGTGAACGCGCTGCCGGCCCAGACCGTCACGCTGGTCGGGCACTCCCTCGGCGCCCACCTCATCGCGTCGACGGCGGAGCGGCTCGAGGGGCGCGTCGAACGAGCCGTGCTGCTCTCCGGCTTTGATGTCTTGCACGAGGTCGATGAGGCCCTCTACCGCGCGATGGCCGATGGTCTCGAGGGGGGGCGGCTCGACCTCGAGCTGCTGCGTGAGATGGCGCTCGACGCGGCGGTGGGTGAGGCCGAGCTCTCGCCGGAGCTTCGGGGCCTGGTGACGCAGATGCAGGTCATGAGCTTCGAGCGAGCGGTGCGCTCCCTGCGCCGCGGACTCCTGCTCGGGCCCCCGAGCGTCTGCCGATACGGTTTCGAGGCGACCGTGCTTCACGGCCGTGACGACGCGGCGATTCGCTTCGAGCTGGGCGAGGAGCTTGCTCGGGCGGGCACCCGAGCCCGCCTCGTCCCGCTCGACACCGAGTCTCATTTGCTGCCGCTCACCCACGCCGCCGAGCTCGCGCCGCACGTCTACGGGTAGGGCGCCACGAAGCTCTCAGCGGGTCGCGGCGAGCTCACCGCCGGGGGTCAGCGCGTCCGCGAGGCAGTGCACGCCCGTCATCACGATCTGCCGAAGGTCGGTGTCGGCGGCGTCGATCGTGTTGAGCACCAAGATCCAGTCCGAGATCGGAAGGGCGCAGAAGCCCGCCTCGACGTAGCAGCCGGGGTGTGAGTCGAAGGCGAGTTGGTGGGCTTCGTCGCAGCTCAGGTCGTCGCTCGCGTTCTCTTCGAGGGCCCGCATCAAACACGGGCGGACCCGCTGAGACCACGCCTGACCCGCGATCGAGAGGCGGTCTTCGGTGACATCCTCGAAGCGCTGGCAGTAGCGCTCGCCAAAGCCGAGGTAGTAGCCCTCCTCGCCGCAGCGTGAAGTAGAGCGTTGCTCGCGGCACCGGTAGTAGTCGCACTGGCCGCAGCCCTCGAGGTCGATGAGCTGACCGCAGCTGGCGGGGTCCGCGGCATCGAAGGTGCCAGGGGTTTCGCAGACGGAGACGGTGCAGTAGCGGAG
>Ga0114933_10003415_pt1 | contig 15509 bp, 15 predicted proteins | sample 4SBtaG_FD_89691 | JGI IMG/M metagenome (GOLD analysis project Ga0114933, IMG submission 89691) | Deep subsurface microbial communities from Kolumbo volcano to uncover new lineages of life (NeLLi) - 4SBTROV12_W25 metaG | ecosystem: Environmental > Aquatic > Marine > Volcanic | place: Kolumbo... | reverse complement strand
CTGAATCAGGTGCCTGAGCTGAATCGGAGGCCTGAGCTGAATCCGATGCCTGAGCTGAATCAGGTGCCTGAGCTGAATCGGAGGCCTGAGCTGAATCCGATGCCTGAGCTGAATCAGGTGCCTGAGCTGAATCGGAGGCCTGATCTGAATCAGGTGCCTGAGCTGAATCGGAGGCCTGAGCTGAATCGGAGGCCTGAGCTGAATCCGGTGCCTGAGCTGAATCAGGTGCCTGAGCTGAATCAGGTGCCTGAGCTGAATCAGGTGCCTGAGCTGAATCCGGTGCCTGAGCTGATGACGGTGTAGCGTTGTCGTTGCTGTTATCACAGCCTAACAACGTTAAGCTGGCAGCAACCAGTAAAACAGTAAAGCAGGTTTTTTTTATTGAAATTAATGACATAATCAATCCTTTAGTGAACAATGACAACGACTATATTACATGCATTGTTGACTTAAGTCTTCATTAAAATCACGCCCAAATACTACCGCCCGTGTGATTTATGTTAAGCGAACACTGCATATATCTCACATGATCACGCCCTTTGACAGAAACAGCGAGCACTGGCATCGAAAGATAGAAGAATCACAGCTTGCATCTATTGGTTATAAAGTGAATTTCCGGTAATAGTATGTGAAAAGTTATGCAAGCTTATCGGAGGGATGCAGTATTGCTAGGCATTAAAAATTATTTAAACTATTTTTTTAACCTGTTTTTTAGGAGCAGAGATGTAATCGAAAAAAAACATGGCGCAGGCAACTATGTTGACAAACACCGATGAAGTATGACCCTTCGAGACGCTAGCTCATTAGGGCGAACGGCGCTGTGTTAGCTCAAGCCACGGAATGAAGTTGCCATTGCTTATTTTGCATAGCCAGAGGAATTAATCCTCATCATCACGAGTCGCAATAACACTATCGATTAAGCCATAATCTTTAGCTTGAGTCGGAGTTAAGAAATTATCACGATTAGTATCTTGAGCAACCTCTTCAAATGACCTACCGGAATGATCGGCAATAATCTGAGTTAGCATATCACCAACACGCTTTGTTTCTTCTGCATGAATTTGAATATCAGTATTTTGCCCTTGGTAACCACCAAGAACCTGATGAATCATAACCGTAGAATGAGGAAGACAGTGTCGTTTACCAGCAGCACCACTAGTTAAAAGTAAAGCCCCAGCACTCGCCGCCTGACCTATGCATAAAGTACTAACGTCTGGCTTAATAAACTGCATAGTGTCATAAATAGATAAAGCAGCGGTAACAACTCCACCTGGAGAGTTAATATAAATAGAGATATCTTTCTTTGGATTCTCTGACTCTAAAAACAATAACTGCGCAACAACCAGGTTAGCCATATGCTCCTCAATTGGACCAACCAGAAAAATAATGCGTTCCTTTAACAAACGAGAATAGATATCATAAGAGCGCTCGCCACGAGAACTTTGCTCAACAACCATAGGAACTAAAGTAGACTCAATCGACCCTGGTAATGAAAATTTAGACATAGTGCTCTATCCTTGTAGTTATATATTACTTCATTTAATGCTTTATAATCCATGCAATATCAACATAATACAGAAATTGCATGGCGACTTGCAATACTTAGTAAGACTAAGACTCAATTACCTCAGCAAGAGTTTTACTAACCTCTGTAACATCTGCTGATTCTAGTAATTTTTCAATAGCCTGCTGCTCTAAAACCTGTGACTTTAAGTCTTCACGGGCAGCCGAGTTCTGCTCGAAATATTGCATAACTTCTTTTGGGTCATGGTGAGCCGACATCATAGAAAGCACACGCTGCTGCATCATACTCTCATCTAATTTGATTTCATTCTTCTTAATAACCTCAGCCAACAACAAACCAAGAGAAACACGCTTAGTCGCTTTTTCACTATATGACTCATCTGTTTCATCTTTATTTTCATTATTACTAGCTGATTTTAAATGATTGATCTCTGCATTCAATAAAGATTCAGGAACATCAACCTTATTCTTATCAAGCAATAAGTCTGTAACAATAACATACATCTCTGATTGAACTTTATCTTCAGCGCCTTTAGATGCCATCGAATATACCTGAGTTTCTAAATCAGCCAAATTATCAACCCCAAGTTTTTTAGCAAACTCATCGTTAAGCTCAGGCAACGCAGCTTCTTTTACTTCGTGAGCCTTAATATTAAATACTGCATCTTTACCAGCTAAATCAGCCACACCATAGGCTTCTGGAAAAGTAACTGTAATATCTTTCTCTTCGCCAGCACTAATGCCTACAATTTGATCCTCAAATCCTGGAATCATCTGATTAGAACCCAACTCCAATTCAAAGTTCTCACTAGATCCACCATCAAATAACACACCATCTATGCTACCGGCAAAGTCAAAAGTCACCTTGTCACCAAGAGCTGCAGCACGCTCAACCAATGTCCACGAAGCCTGTTTTTTGGCTACTTTCTCCATAGATGATGATTTTTCTTCATCTGATAGATTAACTACAGTCTTCTCTACTGCACAACCAGCTAAGTCAGTTAACTCTATTTCTGGCATAACCTCAAAAGATGCTGAATATTCTATAGATTTACCCTTTTCAATATCTGAAGGGACAATCTCTGGACGCATGGCAAGAGTTAATTTTTCATTTTCCATAAATTCTTTAAAACTACTATCGATTAGCTCTGAGGCCACTTCATTCAATAAATCTTTACCATGACGTTGCTCAACCAAGTTCTGAGGAACCTTACCTGGACGAAATCCCGGCATTTTAATCTGTTTTTGAACTTCATTTAATTTTTTGCTATACGCACTAGACACCTGCTCTAATGGAATAGTCGCACTTAATTTACGCTTCAAACCATCTAACTGCTCTAGATTGAACTGTGTTGTCATATTTTACCTCTAAACGTATAAATACTAATAATTTAATAAATTACTTCTTGATATTTCTTCATTAAGTACAAGAAAACTAAAATGGTGCGAGAGGAGAGACTCGAACTCTCACAGGTTGCCCTACTGGAACCTAAATCCAGCGCGTATACCAATTTCGCCACTCTCGCTTGTAATATTATTCCACCCCACTTTATGAGCGCACTATTGAACACTAAATGATGATTTTACACAAGAACTTTATTTGGTTTTTATATAAAATTACGACCTAAGACTAGGCAACAATGCATCCAGCACCCCATTGATATATTTATAACCATCATCGGTACCAAATGACTTTGCAAGCTCCAGTGCCTCATTAATAACAACAGGGGACGGCACATCCAAACGGTATTTAAGCTCAAAAACAGCCAGTCGCAATACCGCCAACTCAACTGGAGTTAATAAACTACTATCTCGATCTAATTTAACTGCCATTAACTTATCTATATTACCAATGTGTTCCATAACACCATTTACTAGCACAACAAAATAATCATCATCTATTTTCTGACTCTCGTCTGCATAGTATTCCAAAGTATGAGCGCAAACATCTGACACTGTATGCTGCTTTAGCTCCAGCTGATATAGAGACTGCACAGCTGCTGCTCTAGCTCTACGACGTGGCGACATCTTTTTATTAGTTTTAGCTGAACTCATCAACAGACCCCTTACATAAATTTAACTCTTTCAAGACTTGAATCGCATTATCAAATTCACTTAAGTCTTTAAAGCTACGATATACCGATGCAAATCTTACATATGCCACGTGATCAATATCACGCAAGTGGTCCATGGCAATTTCGCCTATACGTTGCGAAGTTATTTCGCGCTCACCAAGCTTTCTTATGTGAGACAAAATGCCCGCAATAGCCAAATCAACAGTTGCAATATCAACCGGCCTCTTCTCTAAAGCCTTAAGCAATCCCGATCTAACTTTATCCTCACTAAAAGCACATTGCCTACCATCATTTTTAATAACCCTAGGCATACCTTGCTCGGAAAATTCACGAGTATTAAATCGCTCAGAACATGACATACAAGTGCGCCTACGCCTAACCTGCAGACCATCATCTACCAAGCGAGAATCAATAACCTTAGTTTCTTGATGCTGACAAAATGGACAGTACATATAAAAGCCCTAATCTGCAATAGCAGAATTTTGTGTATTATATACAGGAAAATCAGCACATAGAGATAATACCTCATTTTTAGCATTAAGTGCGGCCGACTCACTATCTGAGTTATCTATTATTTTTGCCATCCATCTCGCTATTTGAATAGACTCAGACTCTTTCATCCCCCTGGTCGTCATAGCTGGCGTCCCAATACGAATACCGCTAGTTACAAACGGAGACCTGGTTTCATTGGGCACAGTATTTTTATTTACCGTAATATTTGCCAAGCCTAATAATCTTTCTGCTTCTTTGCCTGTAATATTCTTATTTGTAAGGTCAATCAAAACCAAGTGATTGTCGGTGCCGCCAGAAACAATATTAAATCCCAGGTTTTGCAGCTCACCAGCCATTGCTCGCGCATTAGATATTACTTGCTGCTGATAACTCTTAAAGTCATCCTGCAAAGCCTCTTTAAATGCTACAGCTTTAGCTGCAATAACATGCATTAAAGGGCCACCCTGAGTTCCCGGGAAAACAGCAGAGTTTAGCTTTTTTTCTATCTCAGCATTAGCTTTTGCCATAATTATGCCGCCTCTAGGGCCGCGCAACGTCTTATGAGTTGTCGATGTTGTTACATCTGCAATATTAACTGGCGAAGGGTATAAGCCAACAGCAATAAGACCCGCAACATGGGCAATATCTGACAACATGTAAGCACCAACTGAGTCAGCTATATCTCGCAGCCGTTGCCAATCAATCACTCTAGAAAAAGCAGAAAAACCTGTTACCAACAGCTTAGGCTTATGCTCTTTAGCAAGAGACTCAACCTGAGCATAATCAATGTCGCCCTCTGGAGTTAAACCATAGGTAAAACTCTTATATATCTTTCCGGAAAAACTAACCTTGCAGCCATGAGTCAAGTGACCACCTTGAGATAAATCCTGGCCTAAAATAACGTCCCCTGGATTTAATAACGCCAACATAACAGCAGCGTTGGCCTGGGAACCTGAATGTGGCTGCACGTTAGCATAATCTGCATTAAATAATTTCTTAATCCTGTCTACAGCCAAGCTTTCAACCACATCAACATGCTCACAACCACCGTAATACCTTTTGCCAGTGTAACCTTCAGCATATTTATTAGTTAATACCGAGCCTGCCGCACGTAATACATTACTACTAGCATAGTTTTCTGATGCAATTAGCTCCAAATGCTCCTCTTGACGCCGCTCTTCTGCTTTAATTGCATTCCATACATCAGTATCAACATCACATAGTCTTCCTTTTTCAAGCATCTATTACTCCTTAAAAACATATAGTTAAATTACATAACCTGATCTATAACATCAGACAGGCTATTGGCCACAATAATCTCCAGGCCATTCAAACTTTCCTGTGGGCAGTTAGCCTTAGGAACAACTGCACGCTTAAAGCCATGCTTCATGGCTTCTTTTAATCTTTCAGTACCATTTGGGACTGGGCGTATCTCTCCTGACAACCCAATTTCACCGAACACTACCATTTCATCAAGCAGAGGTCTATCACACAAACTAGATAATACCGAAAGCACAACGGCCAAATCTAATGCTGTCTCAATAACACGCAGACCACCTACAACATTAACAAATACATCTTGATCATAAGTAGCTACTCCAGCATGCTTATGAAGCACGGCCAAAAGCATAGACAATCTATTTTGATCCAACCCAACAGTTACCCGTCGCGGATTACCCAAGTGACTTTCATCAACCAAAGCTTGCACCTCAACTAACAATGGCCTACTCCCCTCCCAGGTAACCATGACACTACTACCAGACTTGGCTGAATTATATTGCGACAAGAAAATTGCTGATGGATTACCTACCTGCTTTAGCCCCTGCTCCGTCATAGCAAAGACTCCTATTTCATTTACTGCGCCAAATCTATTTTTAACTGCCCTAATAACACGGTACCTACTATCGTTTTTCCCCTCAAAATATAGTACAGCATCCACCATATGCTCCAATACTCTAGGGCCAGCAATTGCTCCTTCCTTAGTAACATGACCAACAAAAAATAAAGCTGTTCCTGTTTGTTTGGCAAAACGAACAAGGCGAGCTGCACTTTCTCGTATCTGACTAACAGAACCAGGAGCCGAGGTTACATTTTCGGTAAAGGATGTTTGAATAGAGTCAATAACTAACACTTTAGGTTTTAATTTTTGCGCCTTGGCAATAATAGTTTCAACTTGAGTTTCCGCCAATAATTGTAACTCACTATCTGCTGCATCCAAGCGGTGGGCACGCATCGCTAATTGCTGCAGTGACTCTTCTCCTGTTACATATAACGCTCTAATCTTTACTGCTAAAGTACACATCACCTGCAATAATATAGTAGATTTACCAACACCTGGATCTCCTCCTATTAAAACCACAGAGTCTGTCACAAGGCCGCCGCCCAACACATGATCGAACTCTCTTATTCCTGTTGATATTCGCTGATTTTCAATAAAGTCAACATCGGCTAGCGATACAATTTGTGGTACCACACCTGCATAACCACCCGCTCTTTCATCTATATTTTTTTCAATGGTCGCCTCTAGCAAGCTATTCCAAGACTGACAATCAGAACACTGACCTTGCCATTTAGGGTATGAGGCCCCGCATTGCTGACATTGATAACTTGTTTTGGTTTTTACCTTAGCCATAGATCAACCTATATCCTTATAATTATCTAGCAGTTAAGTATTTTGCTATTTGTTTAGCAAAGTATGTAATAATAATATCTGCGCCTGATCTTTTCATACAGACAACACTTTCAAGCACTGTTTCTCTTTCATCTAAAAATCCCTGCAAAGCAGCAGCTTTAATCATAGAGTATTCACCACTGACCTGATATACCGCGAGCGGCGTTCCTGGAAAGTTTTGTTTTATTCTTTGAACCATATCTAAGTAAGGCATACCAGGCTTTACCATCACCATGTCAGCCCCCTGCTCTATATCTTGCTTCGCCTCAAGCAAACCAATAGCAGCATTAGCAGGGTTCATTTGATACGACTTACGATCACCACTTTTTGGAGCACCCTCGGCTGCTTCACGAAACGGACCATAAAAACTAGACGCATACTTAACCGCATAACTAAGAATTAAAGTTTTCGTATAGCCAGCTTCGTCTAGCCCCAACCTTATAGCTGCCACCATATTATCTAACATGCCACTAGGGGCTACAATATCCGCCCCAGCTTTAGCGTGACTTACCGCCTGCTGCGCAAGTAATGGCAAGGTTGTATCGTTATCTACAGTATCACCACACATTCCATCATCAGACTTGACTACAACCCCACAATGACCATGATCGGTATACTCACAAAAACACACATCACTGATAACCAACAAATCTGGCGCTCTTTTTTTAATCCTTCTTATTGCTTGCTGAACTATACCATTATCACCCATTGACGCTGAACCTAGCGCATCTTTCTCCGACGGAATACCAAACAATATTACGGCAAAAACTCCAAGCGAAACAATCTCATCAACTTCATCATCTAACTCATTCAAACCTAACTGAAAACAGCCAGGCATAGATGCAATTTCCACTTTAGTAGTTAGCTTGTCTTTAACAAAGATTGGCATAACAAGATCATTAACTGTTATATTATTTTCTTGCACTAATTTACGTAGTGAGTTTTTCTGCCTGAGACGCCGCAAACGAGTAGTAGTAACATTCATCATTTTAAATAAACCATAAGATTAAGTTATAACGCCAACACCAAAGATGATAAAAAAAATCCCCAGCCATCTGTTTTTAATGACCAGGGATTTAGTAATACTAAAATCAGTATACTAATTAATAATTTTCCAAGTTCCATCTGGCTGCTGGCATGCCTTACCGTAAGCATCTTGCGTTTTACCATTTACTGTAACTTTTGTTTGGTATTCACGACAATAAGAACCTGCAGACTGATATTGCTTAACTGGAGTTACAGTGTATGTAACACCTGAGCTTTGATTTGTCCATGATGCCTGATTATTTACTGGAGTTGTTGTAATAGCATTCTCCATATTAGCCTTATCTTGCGCGTCCATTTTCTGACCAACAATATTACCCAAAGCACCACCAATAAGAGCCCCACCTATAGCACCAGCCCATTTACTATTATTACCTGCAACAGAGCCTCCAACTAGCGCGCCAATCGCGGCACCAGCCATTGTAGCACCACCCGTATTATTACCAGGAGTACAGCCCACCATACCTGCTGAAGCTGCTGCAAAAACAGCGATGCATGCATATGTTGTTAATTTTTTCATCTTTTTCCTTATTAAGTTCATAGATAGTCCGGTCATATTACACATTTAATATATCACTCGCAAATAGCATGCTCACATATGTATATAAATAAGATAAATACCGAACAACAATAGACCTAGAGCACTCAATATAATGCAGCACTAACGCCAGATTTAAATTGACTTATATGTTCTCCTTGAGTCTTTCAATTAAGGTGATAACATACCGTCACAGTAATATGGATTGCATAAAAAACAAAACATCTCAAGGAACACCTCATGCCGATACTTCAATACATAAAAAAACAAGCTACTTCAATAACAAATACTCATAAATCACTATGCGCAAAAATGGCTAGTATTGCAGCATTTATAGTTATTAGTAGTTTAGCATTATCTTGTGCACAAGCTGATACCACACCAACACCAACGCCAAACTTGAGTGCTACAGCCCCCACCCTCCCACTTATCCCTTCAGCACCAGATATAAACGCTAAAGGTTATGTTTTAATGGACGCTGATTCTGGCAAAATAATCGCCAGCAAGAACATGGATAAATCCATGCCACCAGCAAGCTTAACTAAGCTGATGACGCTATATATAATATCGCAAGCCATTAAAGACAATCAAATCAAACTAGATGATACTGTGCATATTAGTAAATCTGCCTGGCAGCGAGGCGGGTCTAGAATGTTTGTTGAGGCCGGCAGCGATGTATCGGTAAAAGACCTAATATCTGGCATCATAGTTGCATCTGGTAATGATTCTTGCGTGGCCATGGCTGAATATATAGCCGGATCCGAGTCTGGTTTTGCCGAACTCATGAACCAAACCGCTAGCCGCCTTGGAATGACACAATCACACTTTGTTGATTCAACTGGACTACCGAGTGATCAACATTACTCAACTCCACACGATCTTGCCATATTAACTCAAGCCTTAATCCGCAACTTCCCTGAGGACTACTCTTGGTATAAACAAAAATGGATTAATTACAACAACATCAAGCAACCAAACCGTAACAGATTATTATGGCGCGACCCATCTGTCGACGGACTTAAAACCGGCCATACCAAAGCTGCAGGGTTCTGTCTTATTAGCTCAGCTAAAAGAAATGGCATGCGCCTTATATCTATAGTTATGGGAGCACCATCAGACAGTGCGCGCAGCGATGACTCTGTTGCAATTCTAAATTGGGGTTTCCGTTTTTATGAAACTCATATTTTGTATAGTGCAAACACACCAATCACTAATGCCAGGGTATATCTTGGCAAACAAAAAACCGTGCCTTTTGGTGTTACACAAGAACTTGCTATTACCATACCTAAAGGAACATACAAGCATACTAATACTGCAATTAATATTTCCAAAAAACTACGGGCACCAATACAACAAGGCAATTCTTACGGAACTATTGATATAACTCTAAATAATGAAAACATCATCTCCAAGCCATTAGTTGCACTGGACAGCGATGCCAAAGCTGGAGTTTTTAGTCGCTTAACTGACTATATTGCAATGTCATGGAATCATATGTTTAGCTAAAAATATAGGGAATAAACTGCAATGTCTATTGTGTATTTTAATGGTGAATTTATTCCACAAGAACAAGCTAAAGTTTCTATCATGGATAGAGGATTTTTGTATAGCGATAGCATTTATGAATCAATACCAATAGAAGATAGTCACAGCTTTGGCTTTGATGATCATATAATTCGGCTAAACAAAAATCTTACACACATACATATATCACCGCCTCTTACTCTTAATGATTGGCATGACGTATGCGCAACTCTTATCAACAAAAACAATTTAACCAACCATAGAGGCTACATTTACCTACATATAACACGTGGAGTTGCAGATCAGCGTCAATTACACCTACCCATCAATATAAAACCAACAGTACTTGCCTTTACCGGAAACGTATCAACCGAGCAAACTCAACTTTACAAAAATGGATATAAAGTTATTGTGGTTGATGATACCAGACGAAAAAACAGGTTTATTAAAGAAACTGGCATGCTGCCAAATATATTATTTTTTGAGCAAGCCAAACAAGCAGGGGTTGATGATGTCATCTTGCAGCAAGGAGAGCGAGTATTAGAAAGCAGTACTAGCAATGTATTTATAGTTAAGAACAATACTTTAATAACACCATTAGCTAATCATGAAATAATACCTGGCATCACACGTAAAGCTATAATTGAGCTAGCCGCAAAACATCACATAGAATGCACGGAACGAACAGTTAAAGTTGCAGAGCTCTATACTGCCGATGAAGTATGGCTTACAGCTTCAAATAAAGATATTGTCCCCATCATAGAAATAGATGGCACTAAGCTCGAATACAATAACAGTCAGCTATGGCAACAGTTCAATATATACTTACAAGAGCATAAAACTGCCGTACGCAAGTCATTGAAACAGTTAGAAAGTAGAAACAAGGAGTGTGACCATGACAGATAACATCGATGAAAACTCAAGTGCGATAACATACCCAAGCGACTTCACAATAAAGATCATTATGAAGAATGCTAGTGACAGCAAACCCATACTGCTTAGCATCATCCAGGGTCACAGCAAGACCTTTAATGAAGATAGTATCACTAGCAAATTAAGTAAAGATAGCAATTACATATCATTTTCAGCGATGGTGCATGCCACATCTAAAGCACAATTAGATGACATATATAAAGAATTAAGCTCATCACCTGAAGTTCTTATGGCACTTTAAGTCATCTTTGACTACATACTTATCCCGTTCACCCTGAGGAGACAGCGTAGCTGTCGTCTGTGACGAGTCGCCCTGAGGAGCTAGAGTCAGATTTTATAATGCTTACAATTTATAAAATAATACTCACTATTGACTCAATTAAAAGCCAATATTGGACCGCACCATTGCAGTAAGTATTGCATTTTAAAACTGATTATTGCCATTTTAATTAACTTAATATTAATTTAATCTTAGGATGATACAGTCAATCCTTTAAGCTTTATAAACTAACAAGACAGAAATAAGTCAAGGGGAGAGCGCTATACATGCCAACAAAATCACCAACACAGGAAGCACCAGTAGCCGCTGAGGAGCAATGTGACTTGGGGACTCAGTATTATCTTAAGGAGAATTATGCCAGGGCCAAAGAACTGTATATACAAGCTGCAGCGCAAGGCGATGCCATGGCAAAATATAATTTAGGGATTATGTATGCTAGAGGGCGTGGAGTAAAACAAAATGATAAACAGGGGAATGATAAACAGGCGGTAGAATGGTATACAAAAGCCGCAGAGCAAGGCCATCCCAAGGCACTATATAATTTAGAGCTTAGAAGTAAAGTTGATCGGCACGATACAGGAATCTATCACAAGGTAAATTCTACTCTTAGTACTTTGTGGCCAAAACCACCACCTAGCTATGAAGTAGTAGAAGCAGCACCACCTAGCTATGAAGTAGTAGCAGCAGCAGCAACACCACCACCGAGCTATAAAGAAGCAGCAAATGGAATTGAATTACCAAAAATTCCGCTGCGAGAGCTAGAAACAATAAAAGCCATACCAATTGGTCCTGGGATTAATTTAGTGCCGAAGGAGAGTGATCTTGCTGAACAACTCCCACAAGAACCGCAAGGCAATGTAAGAGATACAAAATTTGCCGCCGCCACCCCTGATGCTCACACCGTCCGCCCTTATACACACCGTTCGCCCTGAGGAGGATTTTGCCGTCTGTGACGGGTCACACACAGCCGCCCCAGATAAAACACCTTTTACTTCTTGTATTACCCCTGCCCTGCCATCTCTGGCAAAGCTCTCAGCGGTGCAAAGCATTTCTGCTTCTCCTTTTCCTATAATCAACAGCGCTAATCTGTTAATGCAATTGATGTTATCGCATTAATCTGCAACATCATGAGCAGCAATGATACGAATAAATAGCATTTTTTTATACTGAATCTACGAGTGTAATAATCCTGGTGCGATCTATGTGTTCAAAAATTGATCTAAGTCAAGTCCGTCAGCACAAGGCAGTGGTAATTTTACTGAGCTGGATACTTTGATCAGCGGATATAACAGCCGAATAGTTTAATGCGCCAGTCGCGGATTGAATGCGGTGATTGTTTGAATATCGATGCAAAGTATAAAGCAGCTTACTAATCATAATAGAAAATATACCACGCTCGATGAGCTAAATAAAACACAAGAAATATATAAGGAGATATTATGGGAAATTTACAACAAGATATTGAAAGATTTCTTCGAACTAATTTAGCTTTTTTGCAACCAGGTGGTGGTACTAAAATACCTTCGGATACAAAAAATCCAGAGCTTCAAGATAGAGAGTTAATTGAAATCAAAACTAAACCCAGCACTGAGGTCGACTTAACTGCCACGCCATTACAAGACGACTCGTTGAGCACCGCGCCGCCAACCTATCAACCTAGACTATTTAAAATGACTCACCCTGGGCTAACACTAGAGGTCATCAAAACGGCTGATCAACAACAGATCCAGCGCCTTGACCTCTTGATTACAAAAATTAAATTGGCAGATAATACTACTAAGAAAAATGATCTATTAAAAAAATATTTAACATCACCAGATCCTCGTTTGGCGCAAGCAATGATGTACTCACCAGTGATTGAAGACTTCTTTAAACAGCCAGAGCTAGACAAGCTATGGGAGAAACACCTAGATAATAAAAGTTATAAAAATGACAACCAATCACACGATGGTAATCACTGTGATCATTGGTATCGATGCTATTTAAATCATGAGCTGTCTCTTTGGAATAAAGCCCCATGGAAAAATCACAACGATGTCCAATCATTGCAAAAGCTGTGTGAGTCGTTAAACGAAGCTGCAGTAACACGTCAATCATCGATGGTAGCTTCGGGTTAAATAAGATGTATTAAAATTTTAGTTTCCGCTACTGACACTCCCTACAGTTGCATAGTCGCCTCCTCCAGAAGCGCCGGCTTGTTGCTCTTGGCTACCAGCAAAACAACCAAACATCCTAGACATACAGCCTGATGTAGGTGCCCGGCTTTCGGAAGATGGTCTAGAACCATTCCGCTCTTTAATAGCATCACGGCATTCTTTAACAGTCTTCGCACTTTTTAGACTTTCAGATAGATCAGAGTCTTCCTGTTTAGCTAATTTCTTGATTAGCTGCAGTGCGACAGACTCTGTGCAGAGTCCCTCATCAACACCAGATACTAATACTTCATAAGGTTTTGACACATCTACTGAGCAGTGAGACCATTCTTCTGTAGCGTCTGATGAGCGGCATGATGCGCTCAAACCTGAACCACGACCATCGCCCAATATATCTTTAATGGCATCAAAGTTAATTTGATTGCTGATCAGCTCTAGTAGTTTTTTATCATTGCTTATCCGTTTGTTTATCTGTTTGCTTTTTACCTGAATAGCTGTGATTAGATTAGCCACATCATCGCTGCCTTCTCCCAGCAACGCATTTTCCAGATTGCCATCACCTACTCCTGATAGTACCATTACGCTCGACCGTTGCTGTGCATCACCTAGTGGTCCATTGCCACTATCATCCAAGAGTTCTTGTACTTCTTTATTGATTTCGTCATCGCTATAGTCGCTACAGTTATCTATCAGCGAGCTTAGTGAATTATATTTTTTCTTGTCTAGCTTTTCTAGGATATTCTTTGTATCTATAATTTCTAAACTTCCATTGCTCTCATTAAGTGACTTCAGTCTGTTTGTTAGGTTGTCCTTTGCTAGTCCTGCGACAGATTGTTTTTTGTCCCGTAAGTAAAGACCAGCGCCAACGACAACGCAACAAGCAACGGCTATTGTGAAAGGCCCTCCCAGCGTTGCCAACAATCCAACTGACGCAATTGCGCAGACAGATAAAGTTAAAGTTAAGGCTCCAGATGCAGCGAACAATACATGCCCTGCTGCTCGCATCTTTCGTCCTTGTCTTAATGCTTTAGATGCCTCATATGATTGCTGAGCACAAATCGTTGCAGAGATTACAATAGGTGTAATTGCCGCCACACCAAAGGTACCCACAACAACTGCAGTAGTTTTACCTGCAGCGGCCATGATGCTTCCTGCTGACAATACACCCATCGAGGTTGCCCAAACCAAATGTAGGAAAGTATCACGGTTAGAGCGACCACTCATAATATCATCATATACCCGAATAAAGCTTTGTATACCCCATATCAAAGGGGCAACAGGAGTAAGAGCGTGAGCAGTAGCTATAAAACCTGGTGAATGTAAAGATTGTAGGTAATCAGGTGTACGACGCATCAATGAATCACAATTAAGGGCTTCGGAATAAATAGCCGAACCTATGATGGTCATCAGAACAATAGGAACGAATATGGCATAATTGGTTTTATCTTTTCCATCCGTGAGCGGATCTATAATCTTTGGTGTTAATTTAATGGTCTTGGGCGCCATGGCGTTAGTGTCTTTAATAGGAGCCTTAAGCTTACTCATTAAATCCAGAAAAAAAGGACTATGCCTGTCGCCTTTAGGTGTTCGCCCATCGGTGGCCGCGTCTAAATACTCAGGAGCATAGTAGGAACCCAGCCTAGCTTTGTAAGTCGCTTTGAGACTATTAAGCGTTCTTTTATTTGGATTTTCATTAAATTTTGTAAGGGCTGCCTGAACCTTTGGATCTTGTGTTGCTTTTGCACCGGCCGCATGTAAACTCTTTCTATCAATGGCACTTTTACAACCTGCTATACCGAAGGGTGTCACATATTTACTGCCTGTTAAATAGGATAATAGTTGTATATTTTCATGATCATAGGGGTTGAAATTATCACCCAGACTACTCTTATTCTGTAAAAGAATACGTAAAGCAGTCATTGCTGCTTCTTTGCTTTCTTTTGTTTCTGCTTCGCCTAGCTCTGCTGCATCTGCTGCTGCATCTTCGCTTAGATTTACTGTACCTGCTGCTGCTACAGTATCCCTGTTTACTATAATAGGGTCTATATTTGCAGCTAACGCTCTTTTAGTTTTTAGAGAATTTGCTAATGCTTTTGCTTTACCTAGTAAAACTGCGTTAATTCTTGTTTTCACTAGCAAGGCTAGCTGATTGATGCTTACACTTTGTTTCACCTCTTCTTCACTAAGATCAATTTTATATTTTTCTTTATATTTTTCTTTAATAGCGGAAATAGCAGAATCAAAGCCACTGTCGATTCTAAGGCCATCGGGGATG
>Ga0114933_10003411_pt1 | contig 15519 bp, 9 predicted proteins | sample 4SBtaG_FD_89691 | JGI IMG/M metagenome (GOLD analysis project Ga0114933, IMG submission 89691) | Deep subsurface microbial communities from Kolumbo volcano to uncover new lineages of life (NeLLi) - 4SBTROV12_W25 metaG | ecosystem: Environmental > Aquatic > Marine > Volcanic | place: Kolumbo... | reverse complement strand
TCGAGCGCGCGCAGCAGCTTGGGCTGTAGCGCCGGCGAGAGCTCTCCGATCTCGTCGAGGAAGAGCGTGCCGCCGTCCGAGGCGCGGATGAACCCGAGGTGCTCCACCCGGGCGCCGGTAAACGCACCGGCGACGTGACCGAAGAGCTGACTCTCCGCGAGAGACTCCGGGATCGCGGCGCAGTTGACCGCGACGAAGCGCCCCTCTCGGCCGCTACGCCCGTGGATGGCGCGGGCGACGAGCTCCTTGCCGGTCCCCGTCTCGCCGATGATCAGCACCTTGGCGTCGGTTGGAGCGACGGCGGTGATCGTCTGCCTCAGGACACGCATGGACGCGTGCGTGCCGAGAAGGCATTCGATCGCGGCATCCCGCGGTGGATGCGTCGTGGTGACCCGGACGAGCAGAAACGAGTCCCCGATCCGGATGAGGTCGCCGTCACCGACATCACGGGTGCCGTCGATCCGCTCGCCGTTGACAAAGGTCCCGTGGCTGGAGACGTCCTCGAGGCGCGCCCGCGTCGGGCCGAGCGAACGCAGGACAGCGTGCCGACGTGACGCTCGTTTGTCCTTGAGGCTGAGCTGGTTCTGCTCGCTCGCGCGGCCAACCGAGAAGGGGGCGGCCCCGAGGGGCGTCGCCGGCCTCGGCCTCGCGCGCTCCGGCTCGAAGAGCACACGGATCGTTACGATCGATGCCGACGGCTGGGCCGCGGTCGCCGAGCCGATGGTGGTCTCGTCCGATTCCAAGGGGCGAGTCTAGCTCGCCGCCGCGCTCCAACCAAAGCTCGCCAACCAAGGCCCCACATCGTCGAGATCGAAGGTCAGCACGCCCCTTCCGTGAAGGGCACCCTCGCAGCGCATCTCGGTGTGCAAGGTGGTCATCCCGCGTTGTAGCGAAAGCAGGCTCGTGTGCTTCTCGCCATGCAGCGTGTACTCCAGCCCGTCGGCGTCCTCGAAGGTCAGGTCATAGACGAGCGTGCCGCGGCGCTCGAGGGGGCGCATCTCCAGTGTGCCCTGGCAGGGCACCCCGTCGACGATGCCGGTGGCGGTCATCGTTCCGTCGAGCTCCCAGACCCCTCCTCGCTCGCGGAGCGCCCGCGCGATCGAGGCGCTGCCCGATGCGCTCACCGTGAAGGACACGTCGATGGTGGAGCCCTCCTCGAGCTGAACCATGCCGCTCATCGTCTCGGCGAACCGAACCTGAGGCCCGTCCGCCATCACCCGCCGCGCTCGGGGCCCGGACTCGACGCGCTGCTCGACGAACGCCGCCGCGCGTTCGCTGAGCGCCATGATCGTCATCTGCGGGTTCACGCCCAGCGGCCCTGGTACGGCTGATCCGTCGCAAATGAAGAGCCCCGAGACGTCCCAGGTCTCCTGCGTGGGACCGATCACGGACCGCTCGGCGTCTGGGCCCATGCGACACGTGCCGAGCGGGTGGTACGCCGTCAGGTCGAGGTGGTGAGCCCGGATGCGCGACGGTCCCTCGCGCTCGAGGCGCTCGACGTCTTCGAGGCCGTGCAGCTCGTCGTAGATCTGCATCCCGGGGTACACCGTGCGGGCGCCGCCCGCGAAGTAGACCCGCGCCAAAATGCCGTGCGCCTGAACCGTGCGCTTCACGTCCCGCTCGTTCAGGACGTAGGTCATCTGAGGTCGACCGTTGACGAGGCGAACCCGCCCACGGGAGGTGTCGGCGATCATGAAGCCGAAACACGCGAGCTGATCGAAGCGCTCCATCATGTGGGTCCAGCGCGCGCCGACCTGAGCCATCGAACCGGCCGCCATCGCGGGCGGCAGAAACGCCCCCTCGAAGCGGACCCCGAGCGCGTCGAACTCGTCGATCGAATAACCCTGCGGGATCGCATCCCAGCCGCGCACGGACTCGCCCACGTCCGCCCAGGCATACCCCGCGGGGTGAATCGTGAGATCGCGTCCCACGCGCCCAGAGCGGTTGGCCAGGCCTTGCGAGAGCAAGAGTGCCGGGGTCTGCACCGTCCCGCAGCTCGAGACCACCGCCTTGGCCCGCACCGTGAGCTCACGTGAGGAACCGTTCTCGCCGCCCACGCTCGCGACCACGCCCACTGCCCGACCACCCTCGACGAGGATCCGGGTGACGCGCGCGTGGCAATAGACCATGGCCCCGCGCTCGAGCGCCGCGGGCACGTAGCTCACGTTGGTCGACCGCTTGGCGTCCGTCGGACACCCGAAACAGCAGACGCCCTGGCCATCGCAGCCGGGCGCGTTCCTCTGAAGCGGTCCGTGTAGATAGCCGAGCGCCTCGGCACCCTTCGCGATCACCCTCGCGCACCCCCCGAGCGTCTCTGGCGTGGCCGCCTCCACCTGCAACATCTCCTCGACCCGCTCGAAGTAGGCATCGAGGCTGCCGGGCCCCAGATCAAAGAGCCCGTGCTCCAACTGCCAGCGGTGCATCGTCGCCTCAGGCAGCCGATAACAGGTGCCCGAGTTGACCGTCGTGGTGCCCCCGACCGTGCGTCCCATGGGCACGGGGATGACGGTGTTGCCGACCGTAGAGGTGAGGCCGTTGCTCCGGTAGAACTTGCGCTGTCGAGAGAAGGGCTCGCCGACGAAGTCCGAGCGCGTGAAGTGCCCGCCCTCCTCGAGCATCACGACCGCGTGCCCCCGCTCCGCGAGCACCTTCGCGACCGGAGCGCCGCCAGCGCCGGTGCCGATCACGACCACGTCGACCTCGAGGGTCTCGTCTGAGGTGAGGGTCCGCGCGTCGACGATCTGCTGTTCCCAGCGATGCCGCTCGCGTGCCACGGGCAAACTCGCCGAGGGCTCCGCGCCGAGCGATCGCTGAAAGTCCGCGCCTCTGCCCTGCACGATCTTCATCGGCATCGTGGCGGCCCGCACGAACCAAAAGGTCGCCTCCCCCCGCGCGAGGCGGGCCAGCGTCTCTGCCCGACGCGACTCCGGTAGCGCGGAGAGCCGGGTCCCCGTCAGGGGGACCGCCGCCGCGTCCAGTCCGCGGAGGAGCGTCGTGTAGGCGCCCATCGCCGCGGGCCCAAAACTCGCGACCAGCCGCTCCACCGCGTCGACCGTCGAGCCGTCGGGCATGGGCAGATGCGTGCCCTTGGGCGTCGCGACCTCGGCGATCCGGAGCAGCGTCCACCGCTCGGCTGGGGAGAGCGAATTGGGCATTTACAAACAATGACCGATGCGTCACGCTTTGTCCATGCTGGATCGAGCCCATTGGAATGGTGCGCGCTGGACGGCCGGTGAGCCGCGCGGGCACTACGAGAGCTGGTTTCAGCGCGCGAACCACCCGACGCGCCCGCTGGCGTTCTGGATCCGGTACACGATCTTCTCGCCGAAGGGTCGCCCGACCGACGCCATCGGCGAGCTCTGGGCGATGTACTTCGACGGCGAGCAGAACAAGATCATCGCCGCCAAAGAGGAGCGATCCGTTCGGGAGTGTCACTTCACGAAGAGCGAGCTCGACGCTCGCGTCGGCGAAGCGACGCTCAACGGGGCGCATCTGCGCGGCGAGGCCAGCACCGCTGCGCACACCCTCTCGTGGGCGCTCTCCTATGAGTCGCCCCACCCCCCCCTGCTGACCTTCGCGCGCAAGCTCTACGGCGCCCCGATCCCGAAGGCCAAGGCTCTCGTCGGCTCACCCAACGCGGTCTACCGGGGCCAGCTGAAGGTCGACGGTGAGCCGATCGACATCGATGGATGGGTGGGCTCCCAGAACCACAACTGGGGCGAGAAACACACCGACGAATACGCCTGGGGCCAGGTCGCTGGCTTCGCTGAGGAAGAGGATGCCTTCCTCGAGGTGGCCTGCGGTCGGATCAAGGTCGGGCCTGTGCTCACCCCCGCGATGACGATCCTGACCCTGCGGGTCAGGGGCGAGGAGTTCGCGTTCAACACCATCGGCGAGGGGCTCAAGGCGTACGGCAAATACGACTTCTTTCGCTTCGCTTTTGAAGCCGAGAACGACGACGTGACCATCGCCGGCAACATCGCCGCCGGCGTCAGCGACTTCGTCGGGCTGCCCTACTACAACCCGCCCGGGGGCACGAAGACCTGCCTGAACTCGAAGATCGCGCGGTGCGACCTGACCATCCGGCGCCGCGGCCAGCCCCCGCAGATGCTCAGCACGCGAAACCGCGCGGCGTTCGAAATCCTGACGACGGACACGGACCACGGGGTCCCGGTGCTCGACCCGCGAGCCTGACCCTCGAACGAGACCGGGAGGCGGGCTCCCGGGCGTCGGCTCCGCAGCACGTGTTGCGAGACATCGGCTCTGCGGGGCCACCGTCGAGACTTCGAGCGCGTCGCGTCGAGCCGCGGGGAGACCACGCGAGCCGACGCGTAAACCGTCTCGAATGTTGATCTCCTCCGCAGCCCGAGAACCCCGAGAGCCAGCGCGCGACGCCTCCTCCAGCTCGATCCGGGCCCGTCTCGCGCACCACCAGACCTCGTTTGTCGGGCGGGCGGCGGAACTGCGGCGGCTGCGCGCGCTGGCGGGGCCCCATCGCGTCGTCAACATCGTGGGGCCAACCGGCGTGGGCAAGAGTCGACTCGCTCTGGAACTCTCCCGCTCCTTTGAGCGACCCCTGGAGATCGCGCTTCGCGGAGCCTGCGAAGAGCCGGCCTTGATCGACGCAATCGCCTCGGCGTTGGGCGTCCGGCGGCCGAGGGGCGAGGCCCGAGCCGATGCGTTGGGTTGCGCCGCAGAGCAACGCGGCGTCTCGCTGGTGATCTGCGACGGATGCGAGGGGCTCACGCCGACTGCGCTGCGCGCGCTCTCGAGGTTCCGGGCCGCCGCGCCCGAGGCCGCCTTCGTGTCCACCTCCCAGCGTCCCCTCGGTCTTCGAGGAGAACACCAGCTCACCCTCGGGCCGCTCCGCAGCATCGACGCGCGAGCCCTGCTCCTCGACCGTGTCTTCCACGCGCGCGGGGGGACCGCGCTCGGCTCCTCGGAACGCGAGGGCATCGACGCCCTGCTCGAGCGACTCTCCAACCTGCCGCTCGCGCTCGAGCTGGCGGCGTCACGGCTCGCGGTGTTGGATGTCGAGAGCCTGCTCGAGCGACTCGCGCGGGGGCTTGGGGTGCTGGATCGAGACGCGGCCCTCACGACGACGGCGAGCTGGGCGATCGGCCTGCTCTCCGAGACCGACCGCCGAGGCCTCGCGCAAGCGACCGTCTTCGACGGCGACTTCGATCTGTCCGCCGCCGAGGCGGTCATCGACCTGGGCCCGGCGCGGGTGATCGACTGGCTGCAGCGGTTGGCCCGGCGCTCGCTGGTGTCGGTCCGCCGGAGCCCACACGGGCCGCGCTATGAGATCTACGAAGCGGTCGGACATGCCGCGGGGGGGTTGCTCGAAGCGGACGAGCGTCGGGAGACCGAGCTGCGGTTCTCTGCCTACTTTGCCCACGCCGCCGCAGAGCGCACGGGCGTTCCTGGGGCGTCGGTCCGGCGGGCCCGCCGTTGGATGCGGCGTGAGCACCGCAACCTCAGCGCGGCCGAGCGTCACGCCACCGATCCCATCGTGGTGGTCGAGCTCATCTTGGCCCGGGAGGTCGGTCGCTTCGCGAGCGCGGCGTTCGAGTGGGAGCACCGGCGGGTTCGACGCGCGGTGCAGTGCGCTCGCGCCGCGGGCGGGCAAGCGCTGCTCGCCCGAGCTCTCGTCGAGGAAGCACGCTTTCTTCGCCTGCGCGGAAGAGCCCGAGATGCCGGACCGCTCCTCGAGGAAGCGCTCGCCGCCGCCGTCCGGACCCGTGGAGACGAGGTGAGAGCGCTGGCGCTCGTCGAGCGTGGTCGACTGCTCGCCGACCTCGGGCAGTACGAGGCGGCACAAGCAGACCTGGACGCCGGGCTGGCCCTCGACACGCACTCGATCCGGCTCTGTGGTGACGCACATGTGAGCCTCGGGGTCGTCGCCTACCACGACGATCGGTTGGACACGGCAGAGCGGGCATTTGACCGAGCCCGCACTTTCTATGAGCGCGCCGAAGACGACGCCGGACAGGCCATCGCGGTCGCCAACAAGGCGGCTGTCGCAAACGCCCGCGGCCAGCTCGAGCGCGCTCGGCGCGGCTTCGCGGCGGCCGTCGAGCTCCACCGTCAGGACGGAAACCTTCGAGGTCAGGGCATCGCGCTCTCGAACCTCGGCAATGTCGAACGCCGCATCGGCCGCTACGAGCAGTCACGCGCGCACCTGCAGGAGGCCCTGAGGCGGCTGCGTTCGATCGACGATCTGCGCTCCGCTTCGCTGGCGCACTGTTTTCTCGGGCGGCTCGATCTCGCGGTCGGCGCCGTCGACTGCGCGGAGGGCCGCCTCGAGAGCGCTCGCGAGCGAGCCGAGGGGGTGCTCCCACCGCGCGACTACGCGATGATCATCGAAGCACTCGCCGAGGCCGCGGAGGCTCGGGGCGAGCTCGCCCGCGCGGCGGAGCTTCGTGAAGAGGAGGCGCGCTTGCTCGCGCCACCCAACCAGTTGAGCGTGGCCGCCGATGGCACGTGGTTCGCGACCGAGAGTCAACGTGTCTGCCTCACTCGGCGACGCTCTGCTCGGCTGGTGCTCAGCGCGCTGATCGCCCTTCGCCAGCGAAGCCCACACGGAAGCCTGTCGCGCGATGCGATGGTGGAGGCGGGCTGGCCGGGCGAGCGGATCCTCGAGAAGGCCGCTCGGCAGCGACTCTACGTCCTGATCAACACGTTGCGTAAACTCGGGCTCGACGCCCTGCAGACGACCGAAGACGGCTATCGGCTCGACCCCGACGTGCCGCTCAGCATCGAGGCCTGAGGGCTCCCCTCCCGCTCCCTCGGGAGACGGCACCGGTGAGCGCTCTGCGATCCGACGGGCGCATAGAGCGCAACCCGGGAGACGCTTCTCGGGAACTGTTAAGCCTCAATTGAGTGGCCGGAGGACAAGCCCGACGCCAGAGTCACTTCCAGCGGAAGAGGTCCGACCAGGATCCCCGCGGGAGAATCGATGTTGTCCTCCGACGTGTGTCGCACGTGCGGGCGCTCTGCGTTCGTCGCGCTCTTGTTGTCCATCGCCGTCCTGGGCTGTGACGGGTCGACGCCCACCGCGGTCGACGCGCCCACGTGCGAGCCCGGCACCTGCTGCACCGACGCGGAGTGCGGCCCCGGTCTGTGCTGCAGCCCCGGTCATGAGTGTTTGCCATGCTGCATGGAGAACGCCGACTGCCGCGCTGGTCAGTGCTGCGATCTCGACGCCAACGAATGTGGTGAGTGTGGATGCTCCAGCGACTCCGACTGCACCGCGGGCAGCTGCTGCGGAGCGGACGGCAGCTGCGGCGCCTGTGGCTGCGCGGCTGACGCCGACTGTCGCGCCGGCCAGTGCTGCGGCGCCGATGGCACCTGCGGAGCGTGCGGCTGCGGAGACAATTCGGATTGCCGCGTAGGAGAGTGTTGTAGCGACGGCCTCTGCGGCGCCTGCGGCTGCTCGGGCGACCTCGACTGCAGCGCCGGTGAGTGCTGCGGAGCGGACGGGTCCTGCGGCGCCTGCCTCTGCAGCGGGGACGCCGACTGCAACGCCGGCGAGTGCTGCCACACCGACGGCACATGCGGCGCGTGCGGCTGCGGCTCGGACGGTGACTGCATGGCGGGCGAGTGCTGCGGCCCCGACGGAGTGTGCGGCCCGTGCGCCTGCGCCAATGACGCCGAATGCAACGCAGGGGAGTGCTGTCTCTCGGACGGACGCTGTGGCGCCTGCGGCTGCGCGGGCGACGGCGACTGTATGGCCGGTCAGTGCTGCGGCCCCGACGGAAGCTGCGGGGAATGCGGGTGCGTGAGCGATGACGCCTGTCGCGCGGGTCAGTGCTGCACGGAGGGGCGCTGCGGCTCCTGCCCCTGCACCGACGACGCGCAGTGCAGTGCGGGAGAGTGCTGTGGTGGCGACGGCGCCTGCGGCGGGTGCGCGTGTGGCGGCGACGCCGACTGCAACGCCGGAGAGTGCTGTCGCGCCGACGGCACGTGTGGCGCCTGTGCCTGCAGCTCGACGAGCGACTGTCGGGTGGGCTCGGTGTGCTGTGGATAGGAGCGGAGGAGTGATGATGAGAGCGGTATGGATGAGCCTGGCGATGTGCCTCGCGGTCGCCGGATGCAATGGAGATGATGGGACCATCGGGACTGGGCCTGACCCTGGCACGGTGGGCGCAATGTGTGCGCGCAACGCCGACTGTGACACCGGGCTTTGCCTCGAGATCGGTCGCTGCACCGACGCTTGCGATGAAGCGCGTCCGTGCCCCTCGGGCTGGGCTTGCGACTCGATCCCCGGCGCGGGTCTCGTCTGCCTCTGTGACCCGACGGCGCCCGATGAGGTCTGCAACGGCCTCGACGACAACTGCGATGGGCGGGTCGACAACGGCGCGACCTGCGGAGCCGGGCTCGTCTGCGAGGGCGGCGAGTGTCTGTGTCCGGCCGAAGAGCGCTGCGACGGCGCCTGCGTCGATCGCACCAGCGATCCGGCCCACTGCGGCGCCTGCGGCAACGCGTGCCCGTCAGGTCAGGCGTGTGAAGCGTCGGCGTGCGTGGTGAACTGCTCCGCCGCTCAAACCCGGTGCGGAGACAGCTGCGTCGATGTCACATCGGACGCGCGCCACTGCGGCACCTGCGGGAACGCGTGCGGAGCGGGCGCCGTGTGCGCCGCCGGCGCTTGCGAGTGCGGAGCCGGAACGGAGTCCTGCGGCGGCGGGTGTGTAGACACCAACACCGACCGCGCCAACTGCGGCGCCTGCGGGCGCGCCTGCGCGTCCACCGAGGTCTGCGCGGCCGGCGCATGTGAGTGTGCAGCGGGCACGTTGTCTTGCGGCAGTGCTTGCGTGGACACCCAGACCGATGAGTCACACTGCGGCGAGTGTGGACGCGCTTGTTCGGGCGGGGAGGTATGCGAGTCGGGCGCCTGTCGCGTCTCCTGCGCTGCGGGCCAGGAGCGCTGCGGCGACGTCTGCGCCAACACGATGACCGATCCGGCGAACTGCGGTGGATGCGGCGTTTCGTGCGGGTCGGGCGAGCTCTGTGTCTCGGGCGCGTGCCAGACGGACTGCGGCAGCCTTCGGCTCTGCTCCAGCCGCTGCGTCGACACCACGACGGATCCCGAGCACTGCGGCGGATGCGGGCGGGCCTGCGCGCTCGACCAGCGATGCGCCGGAGGGGCGTGCACCTGCGAGAGCGGGGACACGAGCTGCGGCGGCGCATGCGTCGACACCGACCGGGACCCCGCCAACTGCGGCGGCTGCGGGGTCATGTGCCCGAGCGGATCGAACTGCAGCTTCGGCTCGTGCGACGTGCCCATCGGGCAGCCGTGCACGAGCGATTCGCAATGCGTCATCTCGGAGGGCGGCATCTGCCTGACGGCCGCGGATGGCTTCCCAGGCGGCTACTGCACGAGAGGCTGCACGTCGTTCTGCGGCGTGGGCTTCCTCTGTGTGGATGCCGGCTCCCTGGCCTGCTTCACCGAGTGCACCAGCGCGCGCGACTGCCGGAGCGGCTACGTGTGCGAGATCCTCACGAGCGGCGACGGGATCTGCATTCCGCCCGAGTGATCTTCTCCCGCTCTGGGCTCAGTCCTCTTGGCACGCCTCGGGGATCTCGAGCCCGTAGCCGCCGAGCGCAGAGAGCTGCTGCAAGAGCTCGCAATCCAGGGGCGGCGCCTCTTCGCTCATCTCTCGGCGGTTCTGGGCGCGCGCCTCGGCGCCCAGGAGCCGCCGACAGGCCTCGACAGTGTGGGGGTCGCGCGGCCGCTCCGCGTCCGTCGGGGGCGCAGGCTCGGCCTCGCCTTCCACCCGATGAAGGGGAGCCTCCGACGCGGCCGGGCCGGCCGGATCGGCCTCGACGCCGCAAGCTGCGAGCAGGAGCGCGACCGGCACCACGCCGCGCGTCGAAGGGCGCCTGAGCGCCTCGGCAAAGACGATGCTGCCGTCCGGTCGGTGGCGGTACGCGATGCACTGCGGGCCGCGCGCGAGGACGTCGCGGGCGGCCCGCTCATGGAGGAGGGAGAGGTTGGTGACCGGGGCGTCACAGACCTCGCAGTGCCGGACCGGCCCCGAGCCGCGCAGCTCGCTCCAGGTCTGATTGCATCTCGAGCGGATCGGCACCTCGTCGCGCTTCATGGCGACGCCAACGCACGAATCGCACTCTCGCATTCCTCGGACACGGCCTCACCCGAGCTCATCGATCACCACCTCGAGCGCCCGGCGCAGCGCGGTCGACTTTCGCTCCCCGAGGCGCTCCTCCAGTTCGGCGTCGACCTCCATGAGCACCCGCATGCCGCGCATGAGCAGCGTGGGACCATGCTCGGCGAAGACGACGAGCTTGGCTCGGCCGTCGCTCGGATCGGGCTCCCGGCGCAGAACCCCCATGTCCTCCATGTCGCCGATGAGCTGGCTGACCGCTTGCTTGGATACCCCCATGCGCTCGGCGAGCGTGCTCATGCGGGTACCGCCGAAGTCCAGATGCGGTAGCACCGCCGTGTGGGAGGGGCGCAGCCGGGGCTGGCCAGGCTCGACGGGGATGCGAGACAGGCCCCGCTCGTTGCAGAGCCGGCCGGCCTTGATCAGGAGCTGCGAGATGGAGGCTCGCTTCGCCGCTTCGAAGGATTCATCAGACATGCGCGATTCGTCTTCGGGCATTTGATAAAGCTTACTTGACCTTTTAGTCAAGCATGGTTTACTAATGACCTATGCTGAAGTCCATCGGACAAGACATCTGGGTCGAAGAGCGAGAATTCGCGATGGGACTCATCGACTTTGGGGCACGCATGACCGTCATCCGGCTGAGTGACGGCGGGCTTCTGCTCTACTCACCGGTCGAGATCGACGACGCGCTGGCCGGGGAACTCAAGGCCCTCGGCGAGGTGAAACACATCCTCGCGCCGAACGCGTTCCACTACCTCTTCGTGGAAACGGCGAAAAAGCGTTACCCGGAGGCCACCGTTTACGGCACCCGGGCCCTCGCGAAGAAGCGCCCTGCCCTTCCGATCGACGAGCAGCTCGTGGACGAGGCTCCGGCGTCCTGGTCGGAGAGCGTCGACTTCATCCGGGTGGACGGCGCCCCAAAAATGGACGAGGTCGTGCTCTACCATCGGGCCAGCGGCACGTTGGTGATCTGCGATCTGGTGTTTCATTTCCAGGAGGTGCGTGGCTGGTTCGGCCGCTTCTTCTTCCGCATGCTCGGCGTCTTCGGCCGCGTGCAACAGAGCCCCCTCTGGCGGTTCGTGCTGACGAAGGACCGAGCCGCGGCCGAGACCTCGCTGCGGCCGATCTGGGCGTGGGACATCGAACGCGTCGTCATGTCCCATGGGCGCATCATCGAGGGCTCGGACGCCAAGGCCCGGCTCGCCGGCGGGCTGAGCTGGATGTGCGCCACCCACGCGCACCCGGAGCTGATGTCCGAGACCTCCTGAGGCGAGGCTCTCGCCCCTCGCGTGAAGAGCTCCGGGGCTTGGCGGCCCGGGGACGGTTGGCTGACACCGTCTCGGTAGCGACTCAGGCGCCCCGAGCTCGCGGCTCAGGGCAGCGGCGTGAGGCTCAGGTTGGCCGCCGTGCTCATCGAGTCCATGACGGTGATGGTCATGGTGGCCTCCGCGAACCCCTCGGCCCGAACCCGCAGCTCCCAGGTCCCGTCGGAGACGTCGGAGAAGTTGAAGTTGCCCGTGGAGTTGGTGCTCTGGTCTCCGAACACGCCGCGGTTGACGGAGACCGTCGCGCCGCTGATCGGCATCGAGGTCGTCGCGTCCGTGACCTGACCGAAGACCGTTCCCGATCCCGGGTCGGCGCCAACACGCACCTGGTAGTGCCCGGCCTCACGCGTCAAGTATCCCTGCGTATCTACGGATACGACGTGCATGACCCAGATGCCGTCTTCGATGCCGCTGAGCAGGGCCTGCTTCTGATCGATAGAGACAAACGTGTCTGCGGTGGTCGGCACCGTGTCGCCGTAGTGGTCGAAGACGTAGTAGACCCCCTGGTAGTTGAGGTCGTCGTGCGGATAGACCCAGGAGAGGAAGATGTCCGGGTTCATCGACCAGGTCGTGGACCGCGAATGGCTGGAGCTCGACACGGCGGGCGGCGTTCGGTTCAGCTGCAGGACGTAGGCCCCCGCGACCGTGCCCACGTCGGCGGTCGGCGTGACGCTGCTGATGAGGAAGTAGTTCGTCCCCTCGCGCAGCTCCTCGGTGGGGAAGCTGACGATCTCGCCGGCCACGAAAGCGCCCGTCGCCGGCGTGGGCACCCGACTCGAGCCGTCGTGCTGCCAGTAGTAGCCGGTGATGGGGTCGAAGGGGCGGCCCCAGCTCATACCGACGACCGGAAACCCGTCGTTGTAGATGAGGCCAGAGTCGGGGTGCGTTCCCGAGGCCAGTGCGATCGGGGGCAGCACCCCTCGGGTCACCGTCCCGGTCACAGTGCTGCCGGTCTCGTCGATGAAGGAGCCGTGCAGGATCTTGACCCTTCCGTCGCCGCCGTTCGCGCCGTCGCCGTAGGTCCCGTAGGCGGCGCCGCCGCCGCCGATCGCGCTGATGGTCCCCGAGACCGTGACCTGGTCGCCCGCGACGAGGATGCCGCCGCCCGAACCGCCGCCGCCCCCGGAGCTGCTGCCGACCGATCCGTTCTGCCCGTTGGCCGTGAGCTGCCCCGCGACCTCGATGGTGCCCGCGATCAGGCGGAGTACGCCGCCGCCGAGTCCTCCCGTGCCCGGTGAAGGCACGCTTCGGTCGAGTCCGTCGCCGCCCGTACTGCCGGCCTCGACGAGCGCGTCGACGGTGCTGCCCCAGGCGACGCCTCCCGTGCTGGTCGGTGAGCGCGCGCCGGCGGCACCGTAGCCCCCACCCGCGCCGCCGTAGTAGCGGCTGGAGTAGCGCCCGTCGCGTCCCCGTCCCGCCGCGCTCTCGCCGGTCGGGGCGACGCTGATAGAGGCGCCGTTCTCGATCGTGATGGAGTCGGCGTGGATGGTCAGCTCCCCCGTGCTCGCCGTGACCGTGGCGCCCGACCGGACGACCACGGCGCCGCGCACGTGGATCTCCCCGTCGAGGTTCATGTTGCTCCCCACCTCGAGCCCGTCGAGCGCGCAGGCTCCTGCGGCGCAGAACGTCGTGCATGATTCGGCCGCGCCCCAGCCCGTGCCGCCGCTGTTGCAGGTCTCTGACATCGCTCCGTTGCAGCGGGTCGCGCCGGGCTCACACGCCCCGGTGCAGAGTCCGCCGCCGCAGGAGACGGCGCAGGTCTCGAGATGCAGCCACGCCGATCCGCTCGAGTTGCAGACCTCGACGTTGGCGCCACGGCATCGATAACCGCCCGCCGTGCAGGTCACGCTCTCGTCGCAGACCCCTGCCGTGCAGCCAAACGGGCAGCCCTCGACGAGCGTCCATCTGCCAGCGACGCAGGACTGGACCTCACCGAGGCTCCCACAGCGCTCGGCTCCGTCGGTGCAGGCCATGCAAGCGCCGGCGCCCATGCACGTCTGATCCGCTGGGCAGGCCTGCTCTGGGCTCCAGTCCAGACACCCGCTGGCCTGTGTCTCACAAACCCGATAGCCAGCACTCGAGTCGCACATACGGACGCCGTCGGTGCACGCGTCTACACAGGTGTCGGTGCACATGTCGCCCGAGCAGAAGAGCGCGCCGTCACAGGGCGTCGCCGCCGACCACTGAGTGCAGCCGTCGGCGCCCACCTCGCAGGTCTGAATGTCACTGCCGCTGCAGCGTTGGGCGTCGAGCGTGCAGGCGTCGGTCGTCGCACACGTCGAGCCATCGCGCGGGGGTGTCGCGCCGTCGGTCGCCATGGCGCCGTCGGCCAGGAACCCGCCATCGGCGGGTGGCACGCCGGCGTCGTCTTGCTCTGGCGTGCCGGCGGCGCAAGCGGTGAGGAGGCACGTGATCAGGAGGCTGATGAGCTTGTGGTTGGACATCAAAACGGGACCTCGGCAACGGGAGCGGGCTTCGCTCTCGGTGGGGTCCTACGCGCCCTCGACGAGGCGTCTTCCCCGGCGCGACGTCGACTTCTCTCGGCCCTCAGCCCGCCGTTCTTACGGGGGGAGGAGTTGTGCCGGATGCGCGTAGATGTGCGGAGGTGCCGATGGCCCGAGAGGTCAGGAGGACTTCCCGACGGTCACCGACGCGGCGCCTCGGCCACCGCGTCCGGCGTCCCAGCTGACGTGGGCGACGCCCTCCCCCGCGACCACCCACGCCGCGCGAGCGCGGTGTCCACGAGCGAGCGGGAGCGCGGGGTAGATGGGGTGCCGAGCCGGGCCGGCCTGCATGGCGCCCCACCCGTCGAGCCACCCGAGCTCTTGGTGGGCCTGCCCTTCCACGGTGTCCACCCCCTCGAACCGCACGTGCACGGGAGGGGCGATGCCGATCGCCTCGGCGCGCTGAAGACCGCTCGATGGCAAGAAGCCGAGGTTCTCGAGGATCAACTCCACGCGCGTCAGCCCGTCGGCGAGCGTCGTCGTCCTGAGCTGCGCGCGGACGTCCGGCAGCGCACGTCGAACGCGATCGGCCACCAGGAAGCCGCGCTCACACTCCGCGGCGAGCAGCCGCTCGGGCGGATTGCGGATCGTCGTCTGGTACTCGATACCCCCGATCTCGACCGGACCGAGCTGCGGATGATCAAAGGGCTGCCACGCGTGAATGGCCCCCGGCTCTTTCACGAACGCGTCGAGCACGGCGCCGAGCACCTCTGGGTCCGGGTGCTTGAAGAACTCCGCTGGTTTGTCGACCTCCTGCCCCGCGAAGCCGTACGGGTTCCAGAGCTCGAGCGTGAAACCGGCCACGCCGAAGGTGGACGTCATGGTGTCCGCCCACACCCCGACGATCGCCCTCTTGGGATCGTAGGTGAAGTCGGGCACGACCTTGTAGACGGCGTAGTCCGTGCCGACCACCGCATCCTTGGCGAGCGCGTGCATCATGTCGACGTCGCTCTCGGGGATGGGGCTTGGATCTCGGTAGGGAGAGACGAGCAGGCAACCGGTGTAGGTGTGGTTCGACACCGCCGAGGCGATCCGCGGTCGTGCCCGGAACGCCTCCACGATGGCTCGGCTCTCGGGCTCGGAGGTCGGGAAGTCCCCGCTGTCCATGCCGAACATCTCGAAGGGCGCCCATGAGGAAGGGAAGTTGCGGTTCAGGTCCATACCGAACTCGCGACTCGACTCGAGCCAACGGACGCCATCCCAGTTCAAGAACGTGCCCTCATCGGTGACGAAGTAGGCCTCGGACGCATCGTCGTCGATGGTGCGTCGACGCATCTTCGCGACGTTGTTCGGATCATCGAAGATCCACGTGCCGCCCGGGTCCTTCCAGCGCATCCAGCGCACCTGGCCGTTGCCATCGAGGTCGTGCGGATCGAGGCCCACCCTGGGGCGGCCGTCGCGCGGAGGGCGCATCGTGCTCCGGATGAACGGGCTCCCCTCGCGCATGGCCACGTAGCCGTCGGGGCTCATACAGGCCATCACGTAGACCGTGTGGCGCGCGAACCAGGCGCGTGAGGCCTCGTCGCCGTCGACCAGCGAGTCGACCCATCGACGGGCGGAGGC
>Ga0114933_10003409_pt1 | contig 15525 bp, 19 predicted proteins | sample 4SBtaG_FD_89691 | JGI IMG/M metagenome (GOLD analysis project Ga0114933, IMG submission 89691) | Deep subsurface microbial communities from Kolumbo volcano to uncover new lineages of life (NeLLi) - 4SBTROV12_W25 metaG | ecosystem: Environmental > Aquatic > Marine > Volcanic | place: Kolumbo... | reverse complement strand
CAAGAATACTTTGGTGCAGTTGATGAAAGAACGCCCAGATCTTGCTGACTGGTGGATAGCACAAGAGAATCGTTTCGGCGATCAATCTGGGGCAACGTTTAGGGCGGATCGTCCGCCGTACATCGAGCTTGTAGAGGAAGCAAAGAACCCAGTTATGGACGACTTATTTGAGGACGATAGCATGTCGTGTTTCTGTCATGATTAGGCTGAAAAACGGTTGTGCAACGCTGATTGGCGATTTTGCACAGCGTCTGAAAAAAGTCAATAAAATCAATAGCTTAAACAAATTTCTAAAAAAAATGAAAATTACTCCTAATGAAGCTAGCAAATTTAATATTAAAATTGCAAAAGATGGGGTCAAAAGATCTGCTTTTGAAGTCCTATCTAGAAAAGGTGTGACTTTTTCAAATCTTAGATCTATATGGAGTGAAATACCCATAGCCTCTAAAGATGAGGAGGAGCAAATAGAAATAGAGGCACATTATTCAGGATATATGGATAAGCAAAATGCTGATATAATTGCATTTAGGAGAGATGAAAATTTAATTATACCTGAAAATATTGATTATACTAAGTTGAGCGGTTTATCTAATGAAGTTAAGAGTAAATTCATGAAAATTATGCCCAAAACCATGGGTCAGGCCTTAAGAATAGACGGTATAACTCCTGCAGCTGCCTATATTTTACTATCATACGTTAAAAAACGTAAAAGTAGTAAAAAAATAGCATAAATGGATATTAAAAAGCAAATAGACACATTTAGTAGATATTCTAAAGTTTCACGTGAAACAATAAAAAAACTAAGTCATTATGAAAAAATCCTTATAGAAGCGAATAAAAGCTTAAATTTAGTAGGAAATTCAACAATTAGTCAAATTTGGACCAGACATTTTCTAGATAGCTCCCAAGTTATTGATTTTATTGATAAAAATGATAAAATACTTGTAGATATAGGGAGTGGAGCTGGTTTTCCAGGGATAGTTCTTGCAATATTAGCTGATGATAGAAAAATGGATTTAAAAGTTAGCTTAATTGAAAAAAGTAAAAAAAAAAATATTTTTTTAACTGAAGTAATTAAAAAACTTAATCTAGATGTCGCGCAAATATGTCAAAACATTTTTGATATGAAAAAAATTACTGCCGACGTGGTTGTTGCTCGAGCTTTTAAACCATTACCAATAATTTTAGAACTTATTCACAATAAAGTAATAAATTCCAAAAAATTTTTTGTTTTTCTAGGTAAAACTGGAAAGAAGGAATTAGATCTAGCTTCAAAAAAGTGGGATATCAAGTATAAGCTAAGAATGAGCAAAACTAGTATTGATTCGTTTATAGTTGAAATTAATACCGTTAAGGAAAAAATTTGAAAAATACTCAAGTAATATCTGTTATAAATCAAAAGGGTGGTGTAGGAAAAACCACAACAGTTATTAATTTAGCAACAGCATTATCCTTTCAAAATAAAAAAGTTTTAGTTATTGATTTAGATCCACAAGGAAATGCTACAACAGGTTTTGGCGTATTAAATACTAATAATTCCAAAACTATATATGACGTTCTCAATGGTAAATCTAATTTCGAAGAAACCATAAAAAATACTAAAATAAATAACCTAAAATTAGTTTCATCAAATGTAGACCTATCTGGTCTCGAAGTAGAAACTGCTAATGAAAATAGAAGAGCTTTTTTATTAAAAGACAAAATAGATAGCTATTTAAATAGTTCACAGAATGACTTTGATTATATATTTATTGATTGTCCGCCTTCATTAAATTTACTTACTGTCATGTCATTAGTAGTTGCAAATTCTTTAATTGTGCCACTACAAGCAGAATTTTTTGCTTTGGAAGGCTTAAGCCAATTAATAAAAACAATTGATAGAATTAAAGTAAAACTAAACCCTTCATTGATAATAAGAGGAGTGTTATTAACCATGTATGACAAAAGAAATAAATTGTCATCAGAAGTTGATAAAGAGGCTAGAAAATTTTTTAATGAAAAAGTTTATCAAACTGTAATACCTAGAAATGTAAGATTGTCCGAAGCGCCATCACATGGAACACCTATTTTAATTTATGACAAACAATGTGCGGGTAGTAAATCTTATTCTAACTTTGCTAATGAATTTTTAAAACAAGAAAGTATGATGGAAAGCGCTGCTTAATAATGGATAGTAGATTTAAAAAAGGCCTAGGAAGAGGTTTATCGTCTTTGCTAGGCGAAAATACAGACATAAAAAATGAAACAAGTAAAGTTGCTATCAAAGATATTGTAAGAAATAAATTTCAACCTAGAAAAAATTTTAGCAAAGAAAATTTAGACGAATTAACTAATTCAATTAAAGAACAAGGAATTATACAACCTATTGTTGTTCGACCAGATAATTCTGAGGAAGGAAAGTTTGAAATTATTGCTGGTGAAAGAAGATGGCTAGCCTCACAAAATGCAGGTTTGCATGAAGTTCCAGTAGTAATTTTAAAAGCCGATGATGAAAAATCTTTAGAAATTGCAATTATTGAAAATGTACAAAGGCAAAATCTTAATCCTATTGAAGAATCTCGAGGTTATAAAAGGTTAATTGATGAATTTAATTATGATCAAGAAAAGTTGTCCAAATTTATTGGAAAAAGTCGAAGTTATATTACAAATTCTTTAAGATTGCTCTCACTTCCAGAAGAAGTACTTTTAATGTTAGAAAAAGGAAATTTAACATCTGGGCATGCAAGAGCTCTAATCGGAGTACATGATGCCATAAGAATTGCAAAAAAAATAGTTGAAAATCAACTTTCCGTCAGACAAACAGAATCTTTGACAAGAAAATATAAAAACCAAAAATTAAAATTAATTCATAAAAAGGACTCAAATATATTAGATTTACAGAAATTACTTGAAGAAAAAACTGGATTAAACATATCAATAAATAATAAGAAAAATAATTCAGGATCTATTTCTTTTGAATATAATGATTTAGAACAGTTAGATAGAATAATTAAATCTATTAAAAATAACTATTAGCTTCCTTACATAGTTTAGTAAAAAGATTCAAAAAAATCATTTTTGATACTTGTGGGTGTTTTTTGCACAGCAGTTCTGTATCATTTATCTCTGATATAATCGTTTTTAACCTATTTGTTTTCCAAATTTTTAAATGTCTTTTTACTACCTCTTTATCTTTCCAAAAAATTGGGGGCTTTGTTGCATTTAATAAACTATCTATATTTGAAAAGTCATTTTCTGCTTTCTTGATATTTAATAATCTATGTACCTTGCTACTCAGTATTCTTAACAAGTAAATTTGATTAATTGTATTTGAATAAAATTCGTAAAGAATTTTCTTATACTGAAGTATATTGCCACTTAAACATTCATTTACTAATAAATCAGATTTATGTTCACCTGAAAAATTTATTAAAAATTTAATATCATCTAAATTTATTTTATTTTGATTGTGTGCATATGCTTTGATTTTTTCAATTTCATTTTTTAGATTATTTCTATCATTATTAGATTTTTCCACGACTAAATTAATAATTTCTCTTGATAAATTAATATTATTTTTTTTTAATTCAGCAATGATAATATTCTGTAAATCTCTGTCGTTATCCAAATAACACGCAATACATATAGCTTTTTTACTTTTTTCAAAAAAATTTCTTAGTTTAGATTTTTTGGGTAAAATATCAGAATAAATTATTAACAAAATATCTTCTAAATTTTTTTCAGATATTTTTTCAATATGTTTAGTAATCTTATCAGAACAATTATGTATAGTTATTATTTTTTTATTACTGAATAGTGAACCTGAATAGAAGGAATTATAAAAGTTCTCTTCATTACTTAAAATATCATTTTCGTAAAATGTAATATACTCCGCTTTTTCATTTTTTGTATTAATTATTAAATCCCTTATATCTTTTTTTAAGCCAACATTTTCTCCATACAATAAATAAAAATTATTACTTGATATGACCTTATCCTTTTTATTTACTTCGTAACTTTTTATTATCATTTTTTACATTTGAACTTCTGATATTTTAATAAGTAAATCTTGATGTGTTCTACTAATTAAATTCTCAATTGATTTATTCTCTAATTTAATTGTATCAAAATATTTATCTTGTATTTTATAACTTGTAGAGTAGTCAAAATTATCATTTATAATTATTTGTTCTGTTAAATAGTTTTTTATTTGAATAGTTGTATTTAAAGTAATTTTATATTCCAAAATTTTACCTGCACTATTTTTTATTGTTGCTTCTTTAGTTTTTGCTACATTAATAATTATACTTATATTTTTAGCTTCTTGATTATTATTTACTTCCGAACTTTTTTTTATTTTTGAATAGAGTTGATTTCCTAAAACTTTATCTCCAACTATTGAATGGTCTGAAATTTTAAAATTTAAATTAGTAGAATTAAAAATAGGTTTATATCCACTGCATCCATTGACAAAAAAAGTCAAAGCAAATAATAAAATTAAATAATTAAAAATCTTCATTTTTTTGTTATAAAGTTTACTAGTTTATTTTTAATATAAATATTCTTTATTATTACTGTATTTTTTAAATGTTTTAAAACATTATCCATCTCTTTTGATTTTTTTATAATATATTCTTCTTTTGAATTTATTGGAATTTCTAGTATTCCTCTTTTTTTTCCATCTATTTGTATAACAATTTTGCAATTTTCCTCTTCTAGCAATTTAGGATCATATTTAGGCCAGTAAAATTCTTTATTTAAATCTACCGAACATTCATACGCTAAATGTGGGGTAATTGGTGTAAGTAGCATAATTATTTTTTCCCATTGATTTTTCATAGTTTTATTAGAGCATTTATTAGCAATAAGATGTTCGTGAAATAAATTATATATTTCATGAATATTGGCTATTACAACATTGTACTGAAAATTATCTAAGTTTTTAGTTACATTGAAAACTGCTCTATTCACAGCCTTTTGTAAAGATATGTCGTCGGAATGTGTAGGTGATTCTTTTTTTTTTAAAACTTCATTATTTAGCTTCCAAATTTTTTGCACAAATTTAAATGCAGCAGAAACACCTTCCTGTGACCATTGAACATCTCTTTCAGGTGGACTATCTGAAAGCATAAATAATCTAACAGAGTCAGCGCCATACATATTAATCATTTCCTCTGGATCCACTGTATTTTTTTTTGATTTTGACATTGACTCTGAAGGTCCAACGATTACATCGTGCTTTTTATTTTTAGTTACAAATTGTCCTTTAGAATTTTTTTCTATTTCATCTGGATATAACCATTTATTATCCTTGCCTTTATAAGTTTCGTGACAAACCATACCTTGTGTAAATAAGCTTGCAAATGGTTCAATAAAATCAAATTCTTTATTTTTGAAAGCTAGAGCTCTCATAAAAAATCTTGAATAAAGCAAATGTAGAATTGCATGTTCCACCCCCCCAATATATTGGTCAACGGGCATCCAATATTTAATATCTTCTATTTCATAACCATATTTTTTATATTTAGGTGAGCAAAATCTAAGAAAATACCAGGAAGAATCTACAAAAGTATCAAGTGTATCCGTCTCTCTAACAACTTTTTCACCAGAAGAAAGTTTAGAAAATTTCCACGTAGGATGTTTTTCAAGAGGATTTCCCTTCAGTTTTAAGTCAACATTTTCTGGTAATAAAATTGGTAAATCTTTTTTTTCAACTGGTATAGGTTCACCTTTTTGATTGTAAACAATGGGGATTGGACATCCCCAATATCTTTGTCTTGAAACTCCCCAGTCCTTAAGTCTAAAAGTAATTTTTTTTTCCCCAATTTTTTTTTTTGTTATTACTTCGATTGCTTTTTCAATAGCCTTTGAAACTGGTAAACCATTTAAAAAATCTGAGTTAAATAATATTCCATCTTCAGTATAAGCTTCCCGTTCAGTATCGAATCCAGTATCACCAGCAGATAATTTAATTTCATCATAATTTTTTGGTTTAACTACTGGAATTATTGGAAGTTTATATTTTTTTGCAAAATCAAAGTCTCTTTGATCATGTGCAGGGCATCCAAAAATTGCTCCAGTTCCATAATCCATCAAAACAAAATTTGCTACATAAACTGGTATTTTTTTATCTTTTATGAATGGGTGCTTAGCCCACATTGGAGTTTTAAAACCAATTTTTTCTGCATTTGCAATAGCTTCTTCAGTTGTACCAACTTGGGAACATTTTTTTTTAAACTCTAAAAAATCTGGTAATTTTTGTAGAAATTTACACGCTGGATGGTCAACTGATAAGGCTAAAAAGGTGGCGCCAAATAATGTATCTGGACGAGTTGTAAAAACTTTTATTGATTGATCACTTTTTTCTAACTTAAAATTAATTTCACAACCCAAAGACTTTCCTATCCAATTTTTTTGCATAAGTTTCACTTTGTTGGGCCAATTTTTTAAATTCTCCAATTCACTTAATAAATCTTGTGAAAATTTTTTAATATTAAAAAACCATTGTGAAAGTTTTTTTCTTTCAACAGCTACCCCCGAACGCCAACCTTTTCCGTCAATAACCTGTTCATTAGCTAAAACTGTTTGTTCAGCTGGATCCCAGTTTACATAAGTATCTTTTTTATAAACTAAATCTTTTTTAAATAATTCTAAGAAAAATTCTTGTTGATGTTTATAATATTCTGGCTCACAAGTAGATATTTCTCTATCCCAGTCAATCGATAAACCTAGAAGTTTTAATTGTTGTTTCATGATCTCAATATTTTTTCTGGTCCAATCCTTTGGATGTAAATTATTTTCACGAGCTGCATTTTCAGCTGGTAATCCAAATGAATCCCAGCCCATAGGATGTAATACATTAAAACCTTGAAGTTTTTTGTATCTAGCTAGTGCATCACCAATTGTATAATTTCTTACATGTCCCATATGAATTTTGCCTGATGGATATGGAAACATTTCAAGGCAATAAAATTTTTTTTTATTTTTATTTACAGTTGCCGAATCAGATTTTTGTGAGGCCCAGGTCTTTTGCCATTTTTTTTCTACGATTTTGATGTTGTATCTTTCCATCGATAAAGATAGCTAAATTTTTCATTAACTATCAAATTGTTTATTTTAGTTTAGGTCTTTTTTTTTTATTTTTTCTTATGTAATCTCTTTCAAAAATTGCTGCTTTTCTAAGAATGGCCACCTGAAGTTCATTTTCTAAAACAGAATTTACTTTTTGAACTTTACAATTCTTTTGTGCATTACATTTTTTTTTGTGAACAATTATTCTTAATCCGTCGGCTCTCACTTCAGTAGTCAAGAAACGTACTGTAATCTTAATCGCTTCATCATCTGCTGTACCATCATTATACCAATCAGTAATAATTATTCCTCCAGAATAATCTATATTGGATAAAGGTAAAAAATCTAAAATTTCCAGTGTAGCTCTCCACATTGGATTGGAACTTGCAAAAGAATAGTTCGTTCCACCTTTATCTCTATTACCACCCATTAAAACAAAACCTTTGCCCTCTTCTAAATTTTTTTTAACTCTTTCATCTGCATTGGGTGAAACTTTTCTTGCGTCTACTGGTTTATAAATTCCGCATGATACGCAGAATATTGCTATGAGAATAAAACCTATAGTTAAGTAAATTTTGTTTTTTATGTGATTTATTAATTTCATTAAAATATTATTTATAAATTATAATTATTACTAAACTTTCATGCAAAAATTACTAATAAAAACAGCAAAAATTTAATAAAAACCTATATTTTACGCCAAAAACAGCAATTTGTGATAATTTTACAACATAATGCAAAAATATAAGTATAACAACAATTTTGGAGTTTTTTAATGCTCTCAGTGTGCTATTTTCACATCATTCATATGAATAATAACAACAATAAGGAGTACTTTATGAATAAATTTAAAATAGGAGTATCTGCACTGTGCGGATCTCTAGCTGCTATTTCAGCTGTTAACGCAGGTGAAATGTCAGTAAGTGGTGGTGCGAATATGACATACACTAAGCTTGGTTACGGAAATACTGGTAACCCACTTGGTATGGCATCTAATATGACATTCACAGGATCAGGAGAACTAGACAATGGTTCTACTGTAACTATGAACATAGCGCACAACGACAAAAATGTGTATTCAGGTTCGGACATAGCGATAGCTACTCCATCTATGGGTACATTTACTTATGATGAAGGCGGCGGAACAGGTATTGACCGTTTCGACGACAAAATGCCAACTGCATGGGAAGAAACAAATGGAACAGGCGTTAGCGCCGGCTTCACAACTGTTTCTGGTGTTGGTGGTGGTACGGACATTGAGTGGACGTTACCAGCTGACATGCTTCCAGACGGTGTAGCTGCATACGTTTCAATCTCGCCAAAAGCGGATGGATCTAAAAACACTGACAAGAGTGCCGGTGGTACTGTTGGTTCAGATGTTGACGGTCTTGGTTGGGATATAGCTGCATCACACACAGGATTAGCTGATGGCTTAGAAGTATTTGGTGGATGGTCAATCATTCCTAAATACAAAGCTGCAGATAATGCTGTTACAGGTGTAACTGGAGACAAAGTATCTAAAGTTTTAGGTGCAACATATGCAGTAGGCGGAGCTACTATAGGGTATCAATACTCTATCGAAGATCTAAATAGTGCGGGTAGTGGAACAAGCCACTATGCAAACAACGCGTACGGCGTGTCATTCAGCGTGAATGATGATCTGTCAATAAGTTATGGTATGCATAAGTCTGAGAGAAATACTAACAACGGAGATAGTGTTGAAGTAGAAGCTCAGTCTATACAAATCGCATATTCAATGGGTGGAGCAACATTAAAAGTTGCTGAAACTGAAGTTGATAATGCAGCTTATGTGAGCACAACAGCTGGAGATAACGAAGGTACAACTATAATGCTTTCATTAGCATTTTAATAACAGGAGACTATAAATTATGAATAAATTATCAAAAGTTAGTCTTACTGCGTTGTGCGGATCTTTAGCAGCTCTTACAGCAGTTAAAGCTGGTGAGATGTCTATCACTGGTACAGCTGTAATGACTATGACTAAAAGTCTGGTGGTACAACTGGTAACCCGTTCGGTATGAAATCAAATCTTACCTTTTCAGGTTCTGGTGAACTAGACGGTGGTCAAGCGGTCAGTTTAAATATTACACATGATGACAAAAACGTGTACTCGTCATCTGATATGAAGTTAACGACTAACAGTTTAGGTTCGTTTGCTCTTACTCAGGCTACAGGCGGTGCAGGTATTGGTGGTTATGATGATAATATGCCGAGAGCGTTTGAAGAAGCTTGGGATACAGGTATTGGTTCAGGTGTTGATTTAGCCAAAGGTGTTGGCAGTTCAACAACATTATCTTGGACTTCTCCTGCTATTGCTGGGACAACTCTTCAAGTTGCTTATGCACCAAGAAACGACGGAGCGCAAAACAGCGATAAAGCAACAAGTGGAAGCACTGATGCTTTAGACGGTAACGGATTAGATGTTGTAATCGATTCAAGTCAAGATCTTGGATTATTTGCAACTAATCTATTCGTTGGGTATTCTGAAACAGACTATGACGACGGAGCTATTGCCGGTGGCGATGCTAAGAAAAATCGTCAAGAAGGTGTTTTAGGAGCAACAGTAACAGTTGGACCAGTTAAAGCTGGTTGGCAACGTACTGCAGAGTACACTGGTATTAACGAAGGCGACTCATCTGTATTCGGTTATAAGAATACATCATGGGGAGTTTCGTTTAACGTTAATGACGACCTGTCAGTTTCTTACGCTGAATTTGAATCAATCAAAGGTTTTTCGGGAGCACACAGTAATTCTGGTGGATCTCGTCCAACTACAACGGTTGAGTCAATTCAAGCTGCATATACTATGGGTGGTGTTGGTTTAAAAGTTGCTTTTAACGATCTAAGCGACGGAACATACACTTCAGGTACTGCAAATGACGCTGAAAGCACATTGGTAATGCTATCATTAGCATTCTAAAAATTTAAAAGAAAAATAATTCTTTAAAAAACCGGCCTTTTAAAGGCCGGTTTTTTTTTAAATATACTAATCCCAGCAAAACCTTTCACATTAGTAAGTAGATTTAGTTTTTGAATATTTTTATTGTTTATTCCTCCCAAAGCTATGAATCTAATTTTTTTCCCCCTCGATAAAGAATTAAATTTATAAATATTCAAATGTTTTTTATTTTTCTTAACCTGGAAAATTGGAGATAAAAATATAGCTTTACAGTTTTGCTGAATTTTTTGATATATTTCCATTTGATTATGTGCTGAACCAATAATAATTAGATTTTTATTTGAGTGGTTTATAAAGTTTTGAGATTTATTAAATGACGGTATATAAACACCATCTGCCTTCACTTCCATTGCAAGTTTTATACTATTTGAAACAAATAATTTATATCTTTTTTTTCTGCATGCTCTTGCAATTTTTATCAACTCATTTCTTCTATCAAATTGACCATAATTTCTATAAATAATTCCAAGATTTGTGATATTATTTTGAAATATATTTTTTTCGTATTCGTCTAAAAACGCAAATAAGTTTGGTAAGTATTTATGCATATTACATTGAATAATCTGAAATCAATTAATGATGAAATTAAAGAAATTGTTAATAGAAAACAACTAAAAATAACTCCTAACATAATAGCAGTATCTAAGACCTTTCCATTAGATAAAATATTGCCAATTATAGAAAGCGGTCATGTCCATTTTGGTGAAAATAAAGTTCAGGAAGCTGAAACTAAATGGTTAAATTTTAAAAATAAGAACAAAAATATTAAGCTACATATGTTAGGAAAACTACAATCCAATAAAGCAAAAAAGGCTATTGAAACTTTTGACTATATACATTCACTCGATAATCCTAAACTTGCTGAAAAAATAAGCCACTATGAAAAAATAATAGGTAAGAAAACAAATTTATTTATCCAGGTTAATTTAGCTGATGAGCAACAAAAATCAGGTATAATTTTGAATGATTTAGACTCTTTTTACACTTATTGTTCAAAAGATTTATCTTTAAACGTTATAGGCTTAATGTGTTTACCTCCTATAAATTCTAATACAGAAAAATATTTTAAAATGTTAAAAGATATTTCAGTTAAACTTAATGTTCCTCATTTAAGTATGGGTATGAGTTCTGATTATAACCTTGCTGTAGAGTCTGGATCTACCTTTTTACGATTAGGAACGGCAATATTTGGTAAAAGAAATATTTAACTGATAGTAATAGATGTACTTTGATTTAGTAGTGGAATTATTTTAAGAAAATCTTTTTTTGATATCGCAATACACCCTTCAGTTCTTTGATAATTTTTTTTTGCTACATGTAAAAAAATAGCGCTTCCTTTATATTTTTTTGTAGAACTATAATTATATTTTATATTAATAATTAAATCATAAACATATGTTTTTCTATATAATTTTTCAGCCTTGTATTTGTATGGAAAGATAATTTCTCTATTATATTTTTTACTTCTACTATCTGTACACCATCCCATATTTTTTTTTATAATTTTTTTTTTAATTTTACATTTTGGTAAATCAACTCTATCTTTTCTATAGTAGAGCAAACCAATCTTAAAAGTTCCTTTAGGAGTTGACAAATCTCCCTCTTTTTTGACCTTATTTATCCCTGATTTACCAATACAACATTTTATTTTATAATCTTTGTATAGTAAATAATCTTTGTTTATTTTAATATTCATTATAAATTTATCTATGCAGAATTTAACTATATCAATATTCGGAAATCAAATCTTTTCAGAAATTATTAGTGAATTAAAATTATTTTCCAACACCAAAATTCAATTTTACGATGATTTGTTGTTGTTTAAAAATAATGTTAAAAGTAGTGGTGAATTATTAGTATTTTTTGAAGACAAAGAAAGTAAAAACCATATAGAAATTTTGAAAGAAAAAAGTTTTCCTCTAATTCTCATTAAAAAAAATAAAAGTAGTGAAATTTCTCTCACAGACGAATTTACAGATTATTTATTAAAACCTTTTAGTATTATAGAGTTTCAAAAAAAAGTTATTTCACTTTTTTCTAAGTTCGAATTTAACCAAAGATCACTAATTAGTTTGAAAGATTATATTATAGATAAAAACGAACGTAAAATCAGAAAGAAAAAATTATTTTTGCAACTTACAGAAAAAGAAATTAATTTTCTTTTATTATTTACTAAGTTTCAAGACCCTATCTCAAAAGATAAGATTTTAAAAAATGTTTGGAACTACTCAATGGAGAGTGATACTCACACTGTTGAAACTCATATTCATCGTCTTAGAAAAAAAATATTAGAAAAATTTGGTGATAATAATTTCATTAAAAATAACGAAAAAGGCTATTATATTTGAAAAAAAAATCTAGAAATTTTATTGCTAAAGATCTTTTCTCTGCTAAGTATAAAAAAAGAGTAGTTAGACCAAAAAAGGGAAAGGGCAGTTTTAGAAGAAAAAAACGTTAGTTTAATCTTGCTCCAATTTTTTGAATAATTTTTGAAGACATTTCTGTTCCTTTTTCAAGACTTTCTTTAATTGATAATTTATTAATATACCCATGTAAAAAACCTCCTGCAAAAAGATCACCAGCTCCTGTTAAATCAATAATTTTTAAATTCTTTTTACTATCGCAATGGAACACTTGACTTCCTTGAATTGCTACACTTCCTTTTTCTCCACGAGTTATAACGATTATTTTTCCAAGATTTTTACCAAATGAGATTACTTCATCAAAACTTTTTGCTTCAATCAAAGACATAATTTCTTGTTCATTAGCAAATGTGATATCTAGTTTATTTTTTACTAATTCTAAAAAATTAGCCTTATGTCTTTCAACACAAAATTGATCTGATAACGACATGGCAACCTTGTTTGAATTTTGAATTGCTTTATCAAACGCTTTTTTTGGATCACCTTCATCCCACAGATAACCTTCTAAAAAAATTATTTCACTGCTTTTGACTGCTTTAACATCAACATCATCTTCCTTTATTTTTCCCGCAGTACCTAAAAAAGTACACATAGTTCTTTCAGAATCTGGTGTTATTAATATTAAACATGTTCCAGTTGGCAATTCTTCTCTTTTTTTAGAATAGAAGTATTCTACCTTTTCTTTTTTAAGACCTTGTTCATATTTATTACCTAAATCGTCATCGTTAACTTTACCAATAAAGCCAACCTTATTTCCAAGTTGTGAAAGACCCACAATTGAATTTGCAACTGATCCACCAGAAATAGTTTCCTCAATTTTTAAATTAGATAAAAGTTTTTTAAATTCAGCAGCATCAACCAATTTCATTGTACTTTTAGTAAGATTATTTTTAGATAAAAAATTATCTTCAACTTTACATATAACATCTACTATAGCGTTACCAATTCCTAAAATTTTCATATTATGCTTTCAGTGTTTTAACTATTTTTTTTCGAGAAGGATAACAAGTAGTACAAATTTTGCAAGCTATACCATAACAACTTTTGGCGGTACAAAATTGCCTTCCATAATATATTATTTGAAGATGAAGTTTATTCCATGAATTTTTTGGAAATAATTTCTTCAAGTCTTTTTCAGTCTGAATAACGTTTTTACCACTGGTTAATCCCCATCTTTGTGCCAAACGATGAATATGAGTATCAACAGGGAAAGCTGGATAACCAAAACCTTGAGACATAACTACACTTGCTGTTTTGTGTCCTACTCCAGGCAATTTTTCAAGTTCTTCAAAATTTTTAGGCACCCTCCCACCATGTTTTTCTAAAAGTATTTTTGAAAGCAAATATATACTTTTAGCTTTAATTCTAAAAATACCTATACTTTTTATTAACTTCTCGATTTTTTTTCTACCTAATTTTACAAAATGTAAGGGCTTATTATACTTGGGGTAAATATTTTTAGTTACATTATTTACATTAACATCTGTGCACTGTGCAGACAAAAGAACAGAAACTAATAAAGTAAATTTGTTTCTGTGTTTAAGAGGAATAGGAACTTTAGGATAAGTTTTATTTAGTATTCTTAGTATTAACCTAGCTCTTTGATTTTGAGTCATTAATTTTCAGGCTTAAAAATTAGACATAATCCATTATTACAAAACCTTTTTTTAGTTGATTCTGGACCATCATCAAAAACATGACCATGGTGAACACCGCATTTTGCACAATGATATTCAACTCTTTTCATTCCAAATGAATAGTCAATTTTAGTTCTAAAAGCACCAGGTAATGACTCTGTAAATGATGGCCAACCAGTTCCACTATCAAATTTTGCATTTGAAGAAAAAAGTTTTGCTCCACAGTTAGCGCAATGAAAAAAACCCTTTCTTTTTTCATTATTTAAAGGGCTGGTAAACGGTCTTTCAGTAGACTCATTAAACATAATTTTTTTTTGTTCTTCAGTTAAATCTGGATTAATAATTTTTTTGGCAACTGCATGTAATAAAGTATAAGGAAAAATGATTGATGATAAAACGGATAATCCTAATAGTTTTAATAAATTTCTTCTAAAAATATTCATTAATTTAAAATTATTTTCAAATTTATTTAAAATTCAAAACGTTTCTCATCGAATATAATCCAGGCTTTTTATTTTTTAACCATTTTGCTGCCGTTAGTGCACCCTCTGAATAAAGGGCTCTATCAAAAGCTTCATGGTTTAAGGTGATAACTTCTTTACCACTCGAATAAGTCACCGTGTGTTCACCAATTATTTCACCTTTCCTAATCGAATTAAAATTAATTTTTTTACTATAAGGGAAAGATTTTTTATTTAAAAATTTTTTACCTATTAGCTTGTAAAAGTCTTTATTTTTACCAGCTGCAATTCCTCTTCCGAGCATTAAAGCCGTACCAGATGGATAATCTTTTTTGTGTTTATGGTGTGTTTCAAAAATTTTACTTAAAAAAGTATTACCAAGTGATTTAGATGCTATTTCAGTTATATACATTAATAAGTTTATCCCTAAACTCATATTACCAGCCTTAAGTATAGGTATCTTTTTAGAATATTTTTTTATTAAGATTTCCTCTTTTTTAGAAAAACCGGTCGTACCAATAACTACTCTTTTTTTCAAATTAGAAGCAATTTTTAAAATTTCCAATGTACATTTTGGTTCGGTAAAATCTATTATTAAATCTACATTTTTAAATGCAGAATTAGAATTTAAGTTGGGTCTTAAACCAAATATTTTTTTGTTAATGATTTTATTTTCTGTAATTGAAACCAATTTAAAGTTTTTATTTTTCTTAGTTGATTTAATGAGTTGTTTTCCCATTCTTCCTAAACAACCAGAAATTGCTAAATTAATTTTCTTCATATCTAGGATTTCCAAAATCTTTTTGCTTTTTCAAAGAAATTCTTTATTCCAGGATTAGATTTTGAATCCTCTAATTTTTTAAACTTTTCAATAAGAATTTTTTGCTCTTTTGTTAGAGAAACTGGAACTTCTGTTGTTATTTTAATATATAAATCGCCAAAATCTTTATTTCTCATCATGGGCATGCCTTTTT
>Ga0114933_10003405_pt1 | contig 15529 bp, 13 predicted proteins | sample 4SBtaG_FD_89691 | JGI IMG/M metagenome (GOLD analysis project Ga0114933, IMG submission 89691) | Deep subsurface microbial communities from Kolumbo volcano to uncover new lineages of life (NeLLi) - 4SBTROV12_W25 metaG | ecosystem: Environmental > Aquatic > Marine > Volcanic | place: Kolumbo... | reverse complement strand
TCAGAGCGGGCGTGGACGAGGGTCCGTGGGCGTTAGGAGGGGGCTGAGCCCCCGTAGCTCAGATGGATAGAGCATCGGCCTTCTAAGCCGACGGTCGCTGGTTCGAGTCCAGCCGGGGGTGCCCTAATATTGCTGGACTTTCTGGACATCACGGAACATTGTCATCGGGACTTGGCCACATGCTGGCCACTTGGAGGTCCCGATGAGCGCGAGCACCGGCAACATCCGCCGGCACCGCAAGAAGTGGCAGATCAACTGGCTTGACGCCTCGGGGAAGCGGCGCTGGCGCTCTTTCACGCACAAGTCCGATGCCGCGCGCTTCCTGCGCGAGGAGCAGGTCGCCGCCGAGAAGGCCCGCTCTGGGCTGTCTCCACGGGTGGAGCCATCGCGGGTCTGGAAGGACCTGGTGGAGCTGTGGAAGGTCAGGAAGAAGGCGAAGCGCTCTCTCAAGGACGACGAGAGCCGGATCCGCAAACACCTGGACCCCCACCTCGACGGGGTGCTGCTTGTCCACGTCGACTCAGCGCTGGTGACCCGCATCGAGAAGGCCCTGCACCGACGGGTCGACCAGGGCGCCTTCAGCCCGTCGACATCGCGCAAGGTGCTCATCCTCCTGGGCTCGATGCTCAAGATGGCGCTGCGCCAGGGCTGGATCGCCCAGGTCCCCGCCATCGAGCTGCCGAAGGAGAAGCACAAGGCCTACGAGTGGATTCGGACCGACGATGAGATCCGCACCTTCCTCGTAAGGGCCTCTGAGCACCGCTACCCCGGTCTGCTCCAGCTCTACGCCACCGCGGTCTACACCGGCCTGCGTGCCGGTGAGCTCTTCGGACTACGGTGGGAGGACATCGACTTCGAGCACGGCCTGATCACGGTCCAGCGGAGCTACAACCAGCCCACCAAGAGCAGCAGGATTCGGCGGGTGCCGCTGCCTCATGCGCTGAAGCCGATGCTCCTGGCCTGGTCGGAGCGGTGCCACTCGCCGACCTGGGTCTTTCCCAGCGAGAGGGGCACGATGCAGACCCCAGGGCCCAAGGTCTCCAACGACCTCTTCCACAAGGTGCGCGAGGCGGCGGGGCTAGAGCGGATGACCTTCCACGCTCTGCGCCACACCTTCGCCAGCCAGTACATGCTGAAGGGCGGCGACATCTACCGGCTGCAGAAGATCCTGGGACACAGCTCGGTGAAGGTGACAGAGCGGTACGCGCACCTGAGCCCAGCGGCGTTTGAGACGGACCGGGGGCGGTTTGGGGACCTATTGCCAAAGGGTACAGATCCTCTCGCATGACACCCCACATGCCCCCCCAGGTCGAGAGGCTCGTTGCCATCGCAGCCTACCGAGCTGGCTTCCCAAGAAAACTCAGGTGGGGCGTGGAGGTCGAGGTGCTCGTCGAGGTGCTCGTCGAGGTCTCCCGACGCTTTCAGGGAGCACAGCTTGAGGAGAAGCTCGCCTCCTGGCAGGCCCCGGCGTGCACATATCCATGTCGACGCGGTCGCGGACCAGCGCTGGGCAGGCGCCCTCGATGACGCCCGAGACGAAGTGGCGACTGCCCTGTAGGTACTCGTGGTAGCGCAGATACCCCTTGAGGTTGAGGAGGTAGCCGCCACAGCTGTCGACCGCTTTCAGTGCGCTCCAATGGACACGAAAGACGGCGACCGACCGCCGGCCCCTGCCGGCCACGCTGCCGGTCTCACTCCTCGCGATACCTCTCGTACCGGCACCATCGAACCGGTGATAATCACGAGAGCTTGTTCCAGCTCCCCGCCGAGACAACCTCCCCGCAGTGGGGACGCCGATTGTGGCCCCAGATACTGGACTCTGAGAGCATCGGCTGCGGAATTACTACGAAATGAACCACTACGAGGTGAATCAGCGCAAGAGCCCCGGGGCGGGCTCGAGGCCAAGGCGCCCAGGGTCGAGAGTAGTCCGGGGGACCCTGTACCGCCCCGCGACATCGGCGCTCAGCAGGCCCACCGTGCGGGGTCAGCGAACTCGCAGCTATCGGGGTTGCCGGACTTCATGCCTCACGGCTACTCACTGGAAGGCCACGACAATCTGCCACCAAGTACACGCAAGATGGCGATGACCCCACTTCTTTCAATCAAGTTGCTGTCCTTTCTGGCGGACTCCGCTCGAGACGCCGGCCTGCCCGCAGGACGGTGGCGCGAGCTCGTCATCGAGGATCTGGTCGACAGCCAAGGTCGGGTGCGCTGCACCGTGGCGGATGAGAAGAAGCAGGGACAGCGCACCTATTGCCTCTACGGTGATCGCTGGGTGGCGAAGGGCTGGCCGGACCAGAAGCGCAAGGACACCCTGTTCATCAAGTACATCGCGGCCCGCCTGGGGCGCTCGGTTCCGGTTGCGCTCATACCCGGTCCTTGGGGGCTCCTGCCCAACAACCGCACCCCCGCTCATCCGGCCAGCTCGGTGGCCGAGGTGCTCGACGGGCACCTTCCCCAGGACGCGGACTGGAATGGCCACTCCCGGGTCTCCATCCGGCCCCAGCGACTCCCGCTATTCCTCAGTCAGACCTCCTCAGAGTTGGACGTGATCTGCCGACTCAGCGTGCGCATGACCGACGAAGACACGCCGGAGCGGATCCGCATCAACGCCGTCAACGTCGTGCTCGCCGGCGCTGGCGACCACCTAGACGACCCGGATCGCGAGACCTTGGAGTCCGTCACGGAGCTCCAGGACCCGTCCGGGCAGGAGTCGCTGGGAGTCGTGGCCGGTCGTTGCTTGCGCCTAGTGGGCAGGGGCTGGCTGTCCGAGGGCAAGCACGGGCCCCTGACCTTCCTGCTAGCCTGGAATATCGTGGACGCGACTAGCCCCGAGCTCTCCAAGTTGATTTGGGAGCGGGCCTCGCCGCCCAGCGCGGTATCCACCAGCGGTCAGCCCATCTACTCCGGGCCCGTTCGACCTCCCAGCTCCCCCGAGCCCAAGCCTCCCAGGGAGCTTGAGCCGCCCGCGCCCGTCCCCGCGGCTCCCACGGAGGTCGAACCTTCCCCCGACCCTCCTCCTCCGCTGCCAGTAGTCCCTCCGACAGCTGGTCCGGTACTGCCTAGCCAGCGCGTAGAGGAGTTGATCATGGGAGTGTTCGCCAGTGGGGACGCCGGCGGCAACGGCTTCAGGCTACCTGGCCCGCCGCTGATCCTGGCCCGCAACATGGAGGACCAGGGCTTCCGGGCTGTCGGCATCGACTTCGCCGTGGAGGCCTTCAACCTCCGCTCCGCGCCAAGCGCCCTACGGGAATTGGAACAAGCCCTGCGCCGCGCCATCGCCGAGCCCGGGGTGCTAGACCACCTTGAGGCGTCGCTGCTCGCCCCGGGGCCGGTCGGCGAAGACGAGGTCCTGCGGCACTCGCGGCGCCTGGTCCAGCACCTGCGCTCGGACGGCGCACCGGGCCTGGCAGCGATTCGCCGAGCACTCCAACTCTCGGACGCCGCAGCCACTACCAGAATGCTCACCCGAGTCTTCATGGCGATGCTCTCGACGCAGTCCCTCGACCTTGAGGACTCAGGGCGCTGGGCCCCGGCTCGGGACGGGGCAGGAGCCACTGACGCCTTTGTCCGCCTGGCGACCCTCGCGGGGCAGCTCAAGGCACGCATTGAGCCGCTCACCGATTTCTGCCGGCGGGCCCTGCAGCTGCCCTTCGACCCCGACGAACTCCTACTGGGCGTCGGCGACACCCTGGGAAGCTGGGTGCGCTCCATCACTTTCGTAGGTGGGCTGCGCACCAAGAGCCCCTTCCGGCCCCGGGAGCCCTTCGCCATCGGCGTGCCGGCTGTTGACCTGTGGCGGGACCAGGCGATCCCTACCCAAGAAGGTGAGCGGCGGGTACGTCTGCTAGGGGATTTCGTGTTCGATCTGCGCCGGCTCTTGAGCACGGCTGCCCGCAGGCACGTCTACAACTCGGTGGTGGACGACCTGGACAACCCCTCAATCTCATTCGGCGAGCTGTTGGCGCTCCACCTCCACCGTGCGCTGCCCACCCTGTCCATCGAGGTCTGGGAGGTCCAGAAAGGGAGCGTCCGACTGCTGCTCTCTCGACTCGCCGGCGGGGTCTCAGCTGCTGGGGAGCCGGCTCGGGAGCTAACTGTGCCATCACTGGTCCCCGGCAGGCCCCGGATCGAGGGCACCCAATCCGGTGAGGTTTGGCTGGAGGCGCATCGGGTGCCGGCGCAGGCGCCGGCAGCGCGACTGCTTCGGTCCTGCCAGGAATCATCAGTGTGCACGGTACTTTACCCCCTGCCTGGCGCGAGCGGGATCGGCCAGGTCCTACGCATTGGTCTGCCCGGAGTCGAGGAGCATCAATACGAATTGCGCGAGGCCGTGCGCAGAGAGTTCGAATTCCCAGCTCGTCTGGGAGTGCAGCACGGCCGCCGGGTGGCGGTGGAGCGGCGCGGAGCACGACGGGACACCACGGCCACCGTCAGCCATCATCTCAAGAACCGCCTCTCGGCCGCCCGTAGCGATCTGGACGATCTGCGCTATTTGGTCGACGACGAGAATCCCCAGATTGGGGACGGCTTGCTGAACTTGAAGGTCTTTCTGGATGTTGTAGCTCGGCAGATGAAGTTGTTGGACCTGGCCTCCCAGGAGCGCGTCCGCGAGGCCGACCTGGGACAGATGAGGAGCACGGAGATGGAGGGTTGGCTGCGTAGCCGGCTCCAGGAGATGTGGAGGACCTTCCATAAGGACCGGGACTACCTGGAACAGCACGAGCGCTTTCGACAGCACGTTGGGTTGCGGCCGCCAGAGTTCCATGTCGACGTGGACCTGGCCAAAGAGGTGGAGCTGGTCTGGCACATGGAGGCTGTGGGATGTGCCGTGGAGGAGGTTCTATTGAACGCGTTACGCCACGCCTGCCCCGCCGAGCCAGACGGGCCCATCACCCTGAGGGCCCGGGTGGGCCTGTCTCCCGACGCAGCGCGGTGCGAGCTGCTCATCGAGAACCCGGGTAGCCTGCCCGTCCTTCAGGAGGCGGGCGCCGGCTCCGGCGGACGTCGCGGGGGGCGCGCTTCAGTGCGCCAAATACTGGAGGACATTCTTGGTGGCGTGATGGAGATGCGCAACGGTGATCCTGGAATGGTGCTCACCCGACTGGTAGTACTTACAGACCACCGTCGGCTCTTCGGGGGGGGGCAATGAGCGCGGACTTCCCCATCCTGTTGGTCGAAGACGACACCAACACCCTGATTGGCGAACTCAAGCAACTCGGCCAGTGGGGCGTCTGCGGGCAGTTGCTGGCCCCGCGGGTCGATCATGCTGAGCTGGAGCGCTACATCCGTGCGCTGGAGCGGGCCTCGCCGCCGGTCTTCGTTCGTCGCTCAGTCAAGGAGGCGCTCGCCTGCCTTGACCATGTGACGCCTCGTTACGCCCTGCTGGACCTCACGCTGCACGACCCTGAAACCCAGGGAGAGGATGAAGCTGGCGGTCGAATCATCGCGCGGGCGCTCCAGAAGCGGGCGCCGAACTGCCGCCGCGTGGCGTACACCGGCGCCCGTGCCGAGAGGCGGGACCAGGTCGACAACGACTTCCACAGAGTCTTAAGCAAGGGCGAGCAGGCGCCCACCGGGCAGAGGCTGAGGCCCTATGTACAGGACCTGCTCCAGGAGATGGCTCGGACGCTGCTCGACCAGGGACGGGCCCAGGATCTCGACCAGCGAGCGCGGGCTCTCCGGCGCGGACTGTCGCGAGGAGAACGAGACCCCGTGCGCCTCGCAGCCCTCGCCAGTTCCCTCGGACGCGTTCCCTTTTTGCCAGTGGCCAACCTGGCCAGTCGCGCTGGGACCGAGCCTCATGCACGGGTCCGAAAGCTGTTGGTCGGGCTGCGTCTAGTGGTGGATTTGGCGGTGGCGGTTCAACTTGGCGAGAAGGGCCACTGGGTAGAGAGCCGTACGCAAGAGCTGGTGGATCCCGAGGGACCATTCGGCCAGCTCCGGCAAGCCGAGTCTGAGGAGGAGCTGTCCTATGCTAGAGCCCGCTTGGACCGCGTGCTCCGTGACCTGCCGGCCCCCCTGCGGCGAGATGGCCTGGGAGCGGCACTGCTGGTGCTGCTCTCAGAACTCGAGTCTGGCACCCTGAAGCCACCGGCGCACCAGGAACGACTCGACCAGTTTACAGAGGAGTGGATGGCGGTGCAATCGAGCCCCGCGGGCGTGGATTCGGTTGGTTCGTCCGATCTGCGCCCGCCCCTCAAGCCCAAGATGCCGAACACGGTGTCATCCCCACCGCCCCCGGGCCTCCCGATCCCTGACACGGTCACCCGTCGCAAGGCCGAGCAGGCGCTGAAACAACACGCGCTGGCGGCGAAGAGAGACCCCTGGCACGCCGCGGTGCTCCTGGCTGGGGCCTGGAATGCTGGCGAGCTGGGTGAGCGACCGCGCCACGATCAGATCTCTCTCCAGGGCAGCGAACTGGCGGATTGGGAGCTGCACCTGGATGAACAGCCCGCGTCTCCCACCGACCCGCTGCCCCCCTACCTACGACACCGGGTGGTCTGGCTCATCGACGATCACGCTGCTATCTGGACGCCCGTGTTGCGTCGCATCTTCGGTCGAGACTGCACGCTGCGAGCCTTCCCTGACCTGGCGTCGGCCTGCGATGAGCTCGAGCGGGCGCCCGACCTGTTGTTGCTGGACCTCTACCTGCCCCTGATCGCCGAGCGACGCTTCCCGCCCGATGTGCTCCGTCGCTGGCTCAATCGCGAGGGGCGCGGCCCCAGCGCCGCTCAGCACGACCCACGTCCCGAGCACGCCATCATCGGCTTGAATCTGATGCGGGACAAACTCCCCCTAGTGCCGGTGGTCGTCTACACCCGCTCAAGGGAGGCCCGGCGGGCCCGGGACTGCATCGGTCGCCATGGCGCGGCGACCTATGCCTTCAAGAACGCTCCCGAGGAGACCGAGCAAGCCCGCGAGGAGCGGGCCCTGGCAGCATTCCAGGATCTCAAGCAGGGCGTTGTTGAGGCGCTGCGGCAAGGAGTGGCCTGGCGGCTGGGCTTTTCCAGGGCCCGTCGCTCTCCCAGCGATCCCCGCGCCGTGGACGTGGCCTCCTGGTGCGAGCAGTTCGATCCGATCGACCGAAGCGTTGTGATGGAAATGCTCTCCCACTGGCAAGCCGTAGACGACGAGGGACTCCGCGAGCACTGCGCCGCCGCCCTGCGGCCCTTTCTGGAGCACCCGGACTGGTTCGCCGACCCCCAGCAGGCCTCGAAGGTGGTAATCGTGGGGGCGAGTCGGCCCGGCAAGAGCGCGTCGCCCATGTTCTACCAACTCTGGCACTTGCCTGGGTTCGTGGACCTGCGGCAGCGCGTGGCCATGGTGGACTTGGACCGGGCCTGTGGGCGTCGCCGGCAGAACGGCAAGGTCAAGCGGGTGAAGCAAGACGGCGGCAACCCGCTACGCAGCCGGCGCCGGGTGCTGCTGGTCGACGACTTTGTGGGCACCGGGAACACGATCAGAAAGGCCCGGCTCAGGCTCGAGCAGTACGTCAAGGACGAACTCCCTCCCGGCGAGCCTTTGCAGTGGGGTCTGCTGGTGGCGGGGGGGCTTGCCGAGCCCCTCGACGAGCTGCGCGAACAGTTCGGGTTGGTGGGGGCTGGACAGCCTGACCTGCCGCGGGCCGACGCGGAGCTCCGGGCGGCACTGGAGGCCTGCCACGAGCGACTAAGGGTACGCTACGGCCGCGTCGTACTGGGGCGTATCGCCTCAGTACGGGGAGACCTGGTCGCCATCCCCGACCCCGACGGGCCGGCCCTGAAGCCTGGCGACATCCTCTACGCCGAAGCTGGGGACCGGCCGTTCGAGGGCCGGCTACCCAAGGCCCGGGTCGGCTCCCCGCTGCACACGGGCTGGCGGCTCGCCCGACTCCCCGGCCAGCGCCCCGTTGCGGCCGCACTCGCCGAAGCCGATGGGGACCTGCGCTTCGTCGTCGACACTTGCGTGACCAACGACCGCCGCCAGTACGAGCCCCTCGGCTTCAAGAACACCAGCGCCTTGGTGAGCTTCTCCTACAACACCCCAAACAATGCCCCGGCGATCGTATGGGGAGCCTGCAACGGCTGGCGGCCGCTGTTGCCACGGAATTCTTGACGCAGAACAGGGAGGCTCCCCACTATCTGCACTTCTCAACCCCCTACCGTGAAGGAGTCTCGGATACCCCATTCGGACCCGCCTGACCAGCTGGCTGGTCGCCGGACTGTGCCATCCCACTGGCGCTTGATAGCGTAGCCGACCAGCCAAGGACGGCGACCCGTCGCCTAGTCCGGGTGACATGGAGTCGTGGTGCAAAGCGGTCAGAGCAGTCGGCGGCCCAACCTCGACCGAGCCTCGCCTGCGATGGCCCGCGGAAGGTCGAGAACCTGGCCGCCCCGTTGGTCCCACGGATGTGTGTGGGATGATCGAAGACAGGCGCCGCCCCGGGCCATTAGAGACAATCAGCCTCGCGTAGGTATGATTGTACCTACACAACCACGCGCGGCTGAAGCAGATCCTGTGTGTGGGGTGGCGACACGAAACGCCGTGCCCGCCGAGCGGGTCGCGGGCTCGGGACCGACGACTGGCACACATAGCTCTCCGGCCCCACGGTCACCGCAAGTCCGGGCTGGCACCGGCCAGCTCCGTCCTGAACAGGGTCGCGCTGCCCAAGCCGTAGCGCTGCCCGTAGGGCCGCCCCCAGCTGGGGCTCACCTTCTGGACGCGACGAAACTGAAAGGGGAATTGCGGGTCCCGGCTTCGCACGACCAGATCGCCATCCTGGACCACGCCGCGTGCGTAACGGAAGTGGTCAGTGATCCAGAGCGGCGGGACCACGCTCTCGACCGCAGACATGTAGTGCCACCCTGCGTCACGCCACTCCCAGTATCCCTTGCGACGGGGCGGGACCGGGCGTCCCCGGAGCCCGTTTACCCAGCACCCGCGCTTGCCCCCGTACGTCGTGCAGCCGTCACTGATGCTGATCAGAACGTCGGGCACGAAGCCCTGGCGGGCCATGGCCCAGGACACCGCTCTGCTATCCGCTTCGATGAAGAAGACTGTGAGTTCGTGGTCGGCGAGTTGCACTGGGGACGCCGGCAGGCAACGGTAGCGCAGGCGTCGGACTTCGCCCCGGAAGCCTGCCACCCGCAAGCTCTCCACGCGCTCGTCCCCGAGCACGGTGAAGCGACCCCGATAGGCCACCGACCGGCGGCGGCGGTCCACCGCCACCAGGTGCGTGAGTGCCATCTCCTTGGGCAGTCCGAGCCTGCGGACGTTGCCCTCGTGGGTGTGGACGACCGATGCGCCCGAGCCTCCCCAGTGCGGCTCAAGTCCCACGCGAGGCTGTTGAGCCTGATCGCAGATGACGTCGTCCAGCTCCGAGAAGCTCTTCAGGTGCATGCCCAGGTTCCTCCAAGTGATTCGAATCGGAAGCCTTCCTGGCGAAGCAGGGCCGTGAGACTCTGCGGCCCGGCCAGGTGGGCGGCACCGACCGCGACCAACAGCGGTCCACGCTCGGCCGCTTCGAGGACCTTTGGCAGCCAGCGGCGGTTGCGGGCTGTGAGCAGGGCATGGCCGATCTCTTCGGGGAGATCGCCCAGCCAAGCTCCCCCTTGCATCCAGGCGCTGATGGCAGCCGCGCGGAGCTGCCTCCAAGCCGGCGGGCCGCCGCTCACCGCCTCGAGCACCCGCTCCAGGTAGGCCAACTGGACGCCCAGCGGAATCCCCTCGAAGAGGTCCGACAGATCCGAGAGCCGCTCCAAGCTCTCGACCCTGACGCCCGCCTCCTGGGCCGAGGTCGCGAGAGCGTGGTCCATCGGGGTGCGGGCGTTCACAGCCGCCAGCACCAGCGCCGCTGCGGCCAGGAACGGGGGCAGCCCGAGGAGCAGGTCCACCGGGAGGCGGAGGATGCGTGCGTTCCAGCGGAGCCACATGGACTGGTGAGGCCCCAGGACCGCGCGGCATGGCGAGGGGAATTGCCACTCAGTGGGCGCCGGCTGCCCGTGCGGGTCAGACTCCCTCAGGAGAATGCTCACGAAGTTGCAGGTGGCCCGGAAGCGATCAGGGGGGGGAATGTCCACATGAATGGTGCCGGCGAGGTAGACCACGAGGGAGCCGCAGCGGCCTACCATCACCTGTCCGCCTGCCATCATCGATCAGCTCCTCCGCGGACATTGCCAACACGTACGTAGACTAAATGTCCATATGGGAGCCAAGGTCAAGGGGTTTGTGAGTGCGCGATCCAGGAAGCATCAACATCACCCACCTCCGCTCGCAGCTGCGGGACTTCATCGACCAGGTCGCCGGTGGGCGGCGGATCGTGATTGAGGTCGCAGGCCGGCCGGTGGCGGCGCTAGTGGGCCTTGAGGACCTCCGACGCATTGAGGGACGCTCCAGCCCGTCCGACGATGCCTCCATCGCCCTGGCCGCAGCGACCGATCAGAAGCTGTCCGCCGCCATACAAATGGCCTGGCTGACGGAGGGGGTCGCTAGCCTGGTGATCGACGGGAGGGTCATCGAATTGCCGAGGCCAGATGTCCACCAGACCGACAGGAGATCCATCGGTCCGGGGCCGGCCTCCGAGCGAATGATGGCCGCGGAGCCGTCTTCTTCCCACCGCTACAGCGTGCGCTCGGCCGGAAAGTACGCCCCTCTGCGAGACTGGCTGGTCAGCTGCGGTCTGGAACGATTGGAGCTCCCCTTCCGAGAAATGCAGTCGATCCTCAGTGGCCCCCTTCCGCCCAGCGCCTTTCGTCGCTCCTCGTGGTGGACCGGGCGGGCGGAGAGCTCGCCCACCCAGGTCCAAAAGAGAGCCTGGACCGAAGCGGGCTACGAGGTTGAGGCCGTAGACATGAACCGAGCGATCGTTGTCTTCCGGCGGCGCGAAGAAGGCTGACAGCCATCGCCGCACCCTTGAGACTTCGTCGGCCCGGGGGCCGCCAGACCGACCAGCGTGAAGCTGCTCGGTCGCCTCTCCCGGCCCGGGCTGTCTAGCCTCTCCGTTGACCCGGTCCGGTCCCAGCGAGACCCAGGGGGCGCTTGACAACCTGTTGGGCAATGCAGCCGCTGCCACTGTCAGTGGCACACATCTCGTAGAGCTGCCACTGTGAGTGGCGCTGCCACTGATAGTGGCACAACCACTTGAAATAACTTCACTTAGTGGTCTTGACAGCTGGCGCCAACGGGCTTCAAGCTGGCCCCATGCCCACCCCCCCAAACCGCCTCATCTCCTACGACCAGCTCGCCAAGCTCTGGTCGATCAAGAAGGGCACCCTCCAGGCCTGGGTCCACGAGGGTCGCCTGCCGCACGTCCGCCTGGGACCTCGGACCGTCCGCTTCGATCTCGAAGAGCTCGAGGCCTGGGTCAACGACCGTCGGCAGCTGCCACGCTCCCCCTTCCTCCATTCCATCCATACATAGGACCAGGCCACCGTGCGCGACCCCGAGATCAACTCCACGCCACCAGGCACCGACCAGCCCCAGCGCCAGGCTGGAGGCCGGTCATGAGCGGCTACTTGCTCAAGCTTCGCTGCCCGCGCTGTGAGCAGGAGTGGGGGGCCCGCGCGGCGTCGTGCCCGTCGTGCGGCTGCCGGACCCTCCAGCCCATCCCGCACTCGCGCAACGGCATCGCCTACGGGGAGCCCGGCTGCCGGCCGCGCCGCCGTCGCCGCCCCGACACCACAGACCTGGCCTCGCTGGTCCAGTCGACCAAGGCCCTCCGCCGCTGCCGCTGGGGGCTCGAGGGCTTCACCCTGCCCCCGACAGCCAAGCTCGCGGTCGAGGGCCCACCAGGCGGCGGCAAGAGCACGCTGGCCTCTCGGGTCGCCGTGGACTTGGCCGCCCAGGGCCACCGCGTCCTAAACCTCAGCGTCGAGGAAGGCCAGGAGGAGCCCTGCATCGGTCGCCTCCAGCGGGCCTGCCGCCTGGTCGGGGTTCCACCGGCCAGCACCCTCCTCGTCGCCGACGTTCGAGACATCCACGAGGCTGACCAGGAGCTGGTGGCCTTCCGCGCCGCAGGCTCCAAGGGTGTGGTGATCGTCGACTCATTGTCTGAGCTCGACGCCAGTCCGACCTGGTGGAGCGAGCTCATGGTCGACCCCTGGATGGGGGTCGTGGTCGTCCAGCACCTCACGACCGCGGGCCAGCCGCGCGGCGGGCTGGCCCCGGCCTACGCCTGCCAGGTCCGCCTGGTGGTCAACGATCTCCAGGCCCAGGTGGTCAAGAACCGCTTCGGCCCCTGCCAGGTCTTCTCGGTCCTCTCTCCCCTCGCCGCCGCGCCCGAGACCGGTCGCGTCGTCCCCTTCCCAAAGGAATCCTGATGCCTTCTTCCCTCGAGACCGCGCCCAACTTGTTCACCGTCGATCGGTACAAGCGGCTGCTGCTTGCCAGCGACGGCGAGCCCTTCACCACCGACTGCCCGCTGTGCTTCCTGCCGGGCTTCTACCTGAAGGCCACGCGCCGTCAGGGCTTCTGGATGGCTCGCTGCGACCCCTGCGACGCCCGCATCTTCCTGCCGCGCGTGGTGCTGGCCTGGCCCTTGGTCGGGCTCGGTGAGCACCTGCGTGCCGGCGGCGTCGAGCGCGTCCAGCGGCGTCTCACGGCCACCCTCGAGGACGCCCAGTGTGCGCTGGACGAGATCCGCTGGGTCGACGCCCAGCAGGACGATGGCGTGATCCGGCCGACGCTCTCGGTGAAGCTCGCGTGCCTCTCGTGTGGCGAGCCCAGCTCCGTGCGCATCAGCGAGGACAAGAAGGGCCGGCCCTACGCGATCTGCGGAGTCTGCGGGACGCGCTCGTTCCTTCGCCACGACCGGTCGGTGCGCATGCTCGTGGGGCTCTCTGAGTGGCTGCGGCGCACCTACCGCACCGACGCCCCCGAGGAGTCGCCCTGGTGGCGCCTCCAGGCACTGGGAAAGACCCAGTGGAGCACGTGGTCCCGCGACCTCACCGACAACACCGAGATGGTCGAGCGCCCCTCGTTGGGCACAGTCAAGGAGGCCCGATGAAGTACGACGACCTTGGATTCCGTGAAGCTCCGGCCCACGAGAGTGCGCTCGAGCCTGCTCCCAGCTTCCGCGGCGTGGTCGCTCCGGCTGGGCCGCGCGAAGACGACGTGAATCGAGCCCGCCACGCGCACCAGATCGTGGAAGCCGCTCGCCTGAAGACCTGGAACCATGACCGCCATGCCTACGCTGAAGAGCGCTGCCGCCGCGAGGCCGAGATCCGGTTTCTCCGCTCGGAGCTGCGGGCTGTGGAGGACGAGCTCTCCGCGCTCCGCGAGAACCCAGATGTGGGCGACGTCCTGGGCCGAGGAACGGGCAGCCTTCTTGGCGGTGGCGTTGGCTTGCTTGCCTCCAAGGAGCTGCTGCCAAAGAAGCACCGTCCGATGGCAATGGCATTGGTGCTGTGCGCGACCGGCGTCAGCGCCCGAGTCCAGGCCGGTCGTGGTCTGGACGGCGAGCGCCGCCGGATGGAGGCGCGAGCTCGCCAGCTTCGCCGGGACCTTGAGATTGCCGAGCGGCCGCTGCCTCCAGCTCCCCAGCACGGGGTGCCGAGCGCGACAGCCTGGACTTACGCAGACGACGACTGGCCGCCTCGAGGATCGCGCTGATCTTGCCCGACAATCACTCAGCGCCGCGGTGACTCGTGCTCTCGCCCTTGCGCCGTCTCGCGGGCGCTGAGAGCTTCTTCGAGAAGTGCCTGGATGACATCTGTGCGGCTGACGCGCGGCCAGTCCTTGTCGCCCTGCATCTCGACCAGCTGTTGGTGGACACGTTCCACCAACTCCTCGGGTAGCCGCACTGTGATCGAGGTCTTGGGCACCAGGTCTCCTCGACCCTTCATAGCGTCGGACGACCTTGACACCCACTTTCGCCAGGTGTATGTAAGCCTGTAAGACAGTCTTACGGAGTTCGTCATGCGCATCCTCACAGTCTCGGACCTGCACCTCCAGCCCCTCAGCGCCGTCGAACGTGTGGTCCGGCGGTTGCGCCCCGACGTCATGCTCTACGCCGGAGACGGGTGTGCCCGGTTCGGCGCGATCCCTGCCGATGTGCTCATCGACGCGGCCGCAGGCATCCTTCGGCAGTCGGGTCTGCAGTCTGGGTTCGTGCGGTCGAAGACGGCCCGCAACGGCCGCGCCCTGGTTCTCGGAGCTGACGGAGCCTGTCGCATCTGTCCGCCGGGGCGGGCCTGGCGGGTCCAGCTTGGATTCAATGGCGACGCCCCGGACCTCACCGTCCATGCCAAGCCCGCCTCGGCCACTGACGACCCCGGGACGGTGCGCCTGGTTCACGAGCACAACCTGGCCTTCCACGTGCCTCCCCGGGCCGTCCCGCGTGGCGGCGACTGGCGCGAGCTCGGCCAGCACCTTCCGCTCGGGATCGCTGCGGTTCTGGGGAATGACGCCCATCCGCTGGATGCAGCGGGCCTCGAAGCCGCCGGCGTGCACGACCTCGACCTCAGCCCTCTCGATCTGGGCCCGGCGACCGTCATCGGTCTGGGCGGCTCTCCCAGCGACGGCGAGATCGAGGTCAGCGATGGATACCTCTACCGAGAAGAGGATGCACGCTCGCACTTGTCCGCTCAGGTTGAGCAGCTTGATGATCGTCCGACGATCCTGGTCGGCCACGCGCCCCCCTTCGGCGTTCTCGACCTGGCGCGGCACGGTGAATTCCACCGCGCGGGCTCGGCCGCTGTCATTGAAGCAGCAGCCGATCCGCGGCTCCAGCTCATCATCTGTGGCCATGTTCACCGCTGCGGCGGACGACGCGACCAGCTCGGCCAGGCGCGGGTCGTCAACATCGCCAGTGAAGCGACCCTTGGCGCCCCTCTTCGCTACGCCCTGATCACGCTGGACGACCGCAACGGCCGGGTCCTGGCCGTCGATCTCGGTGAAGAGCACGTCGGCGACCCGCTCCGCCAGATCGTCCACATCGGCGCCCACAACGCCCACCGGTTGCGGCGCAGCGGCTTCGACTCCGTGGAAGACGTGGCCAACGGCCGTCAGCCCCACCTCAAGAAGGCGGTGGGGCCGAAGCGGGCCGTCCAGGTACAGGCTCACGCACAGTCGCTCCTGCACCAGCGCCCAGTGGCCATGAGGAACTGCAGCCCTCCAGGCGTGAAGCTCATCTTCCTGGACGTGGAGACCGACGTCGAGACCCTCGACATCCCCTGGATGATCGGGGTTCTGGATCCTCATCGCGATCGCCTCGAACAGCTCGTGGAGCTGGATGAGGCCGGCATGGCCGCCCAGCTTAGGCGCCTGGGGCGTCTGATCTCCCGCCACCCGAGCGCCTACATCGCCACCTGGGGCCACTTCGACCGCTGTGCGCTGGAGAAGGCGCACCGGCGTTTCGGGCTCCGGATCCCCCACTGGCTTGATCGGCGACGCTGGTGGGACTTCCACCACTGGCTGGGAGAGCGTGTCGCCTTCCCGTACACCGACACCAAGCTCTCCACCATCAGCCGGCACTTCGGCTTCGAGCGTCGCCACGTCGATGTCAGCGGCGGCACCGTTGGCGCGATGTACACCGTCTGGCGCGCCGGTC
>Ga0114933_10003404_pt1 | contig 15531 bp, 16 predicted proteins | sample 4SBtaG_FD_89691 | JGI IMG/M metagenome (GOLD analysis project Ga0114933, IMG submission 89691) | Deep subsurface microbial communities from Kolumbo volcano to uncover new lineages of life (NeLLi) - 4SBTROV12_W25 metaG | ecosystem: Environmental > Aquatic > Marine > Volcanic | place: Kolumbo... | reverse complement strand
GGGGCCGCAGATATGTTGGGTTCCATAAAAAATGATAAAAAGTTTACAAATTTAAAATATGAAAGTAACGTATTTATAGATAACCAAAAAAAATTTTTAAGCAAATTTGGTATTTATAATAAAGAAACAATCCCGTCCAATTTATTTATATCTGGAAACTTTGATTTACAAAATATTAGAAATACTTTTTATGAAATTTCTCATGGTGATAAATTAAATATAGAAGATATTAACTTTATAGAGCAAGAATTTAATGACTATATGTTAATAAATGGTTATGGAAATTTATTTCGATTTCCTAAATTTAAAGAATTTATAAAATCTATAACGAGCGTAGAAAATTAAACTACCTAGGTTTAATCATTTTTTTAGGATCAACAATTTTATTGTATTCTTTTTCGCTAATTAATTTAGATTTTATAGCTTCTTCTTTTAATGTCGTACCATTCTTGTGAGCTTTTTTTGCAATAATGGCAGCGTTATCGTAGCCAACTTTTGGGGACAATGCTGTAACTAACATTAATGAATCGTCTAGGAATTTTTTTATTCTTTTCTTATCTGCTTTTATTCCTTTAATGCAATATTTAGCAAAACTTTTTGAAGAGTCAGCCATAATATGAATTGATTGCAATATGTTATGAATAATTAATGGTTTAAAGACATTTAATTCAAAATGACCGTGCGACCCTGCCATTGTAATTCCATTATGATTTCCAATAACTTTTACGCAAACCATAGTTACAGCTTCACATTGAGTTGGATTTACTTTACCAGGCATTATTGAAGAGCCAGGTTCGTTTTCAGGTAAAATTAATTCTCCATATCCAGCTCTTGGTCCTGATCCTAAAAACCTAATATCATTTGCTATTTTCATTAAGCAGACCGCAGTTGTATTCATTGTGCCAGAAAAATTAACTATGGAGTCGTGAGCTGCCAGTGCAGCAAATTTGTTATCCGAAGGTTTGAAGGGTAATTTGGTCATTTTTTTTAACTCTGAAACAATTTTCTTATCAAAACCTTTTCTAGTATTTAAACCTGTGCCAACTGCAGTTCCACCTTGTGCCAAAAAATATATTTCTTTGAGAGCATATTCAATTCTTTTTACGCACTTACTTAATTGAGAGTGATATCCTGAAAATTCCTGTCCTAAGGTTATGGGCGTAGCATCTTGGAGATGGGTTCTTCCAACTTTTACAATATTACTAAATTCTTTTGATTTTTTTTTAATTTCTTTATCAAGCATTTTAAGCGATGGTAATAATCTATCAGTAGCTCTTATTGCTATTGCAATATGCATGGCAGTAGGGAAAACATCATTAGTAGATTGTGATTTATTTACATGATCATTGGGATGGACTGGTTTTTTACTTCCTATTTTACCTCCAAGAATTTGATTAGCTCTATTCGCTATTACTTCATTAACATTCATGTTTGTTTGAGTTCCAGAACCAGTTTGCCAAACTTTTAAAGGAAAATGTTCTTTATGTTTTCCAGAAATAATTTCATTAGCTACTCGAATAATTACTTTGCTTATTTTTTTATCAATATCTCCATTTTTTGCATTAACTATAGCTGCACCTTTTTTAATCATAGCAATTGATTTAATTACTATAGGCCTCACTAAAAAATCTCCAATATCAAAATATTTGTTTGATCTTTGAGTAGAAGCTCCCCAGTACTTATCAGAAGGGACTTTAATTTTTCCTAAGCTGTCAGATTCGACTCGGAATTTCATATTTACAATAATATCCACAAAATTAGCGAAACTATGGCAATAATTGAAATTAATACTCGGACCCCAAATAAATATCTTGAAATTTTATAGGAGGAAGCAGAATTTTTACGTCCTTTGGCTCCCCACCAAATTACAAAATAAAATGCGAGCAAAAGAACAATTATTACTGCAAGAATTTCAACTTTATTTAACATAATATAATTCCTTATACGTGTTTATAAATAATTTATCTATAAGCAAATAGGTGACTTATTCTAAAAAAAATGCAAAAATTTGATTGATGAAAAAAGATTTAAATATTATTGTATCATCTTCAAAGAATGGGATATCTCGAATAAAGCTTAATGAGCCCAAAACTTATAATGCTTTATCTTCTAGTACTCTTAAATCATTAATTTATATTTTTAGAAGTTTAAATAGCGACAACAAAACTAAAGTTATAATTATTGAAGGTATGGGAAAAGGATTTAGCGCTGGACATAATTTAAAAGAAGTCAAATCACTAAAAAACAAAAATAAGTATAAAAAACTATTTAGCCTTTGCTCTAAGTTAATGTTGGAGATTATTGAAGGAAGAAAACCAGTAATAGCCAAAGTACACGGGGCAGCATTTGCTGCGGGATGTCAATTAGTTGCTAGTTGTGATTTGGCAGTGAGTTCAGATGATGCAATATTTGCAACTCCTGGAGTAAATATTGGCTTATTTTGTAGCACACCAATGGTTGCGGTCAGCAGAAAAGTTAGTAGAAAAAAAACAATGAAAATGTTGTTAACAGGCGAACCTATTGGTGCAAAATATGCTAAAGAAATTGGTTTAATCAATGATCATTATCCCAAGTCGATGTTAGAAAGTGAGGTTTTAAAATTAGCCAAAAAAATTGCATCAAAATCAAATTTATTAATCAAAATTGGAAAAAAAGCTTTTTATAAACAATTGGAGATGCCCATAAAAAAAGCTTATAAATATACAAGCAAAGTAATGACAGAAAATATGATGTTCGCAGACGCTCATGAAGGAATTTCTGCATTTTTAGAAAAACGAAACCCCAAGTGGCAAAATAAATAAATGAACAATCCAGTAAAAGAAGACGAATTAATTAAAAAAACTCTTGAGTCCTCAAAAACGGTCGCCATGGTTGGTGTAAGTTCAATTAAAAAAGAAGTATCTAGCAATATTAAAAGAAGACCTTCTACGATTGTCATGAAATATTTGCAAGAATTTGGTTATAGAGTCATACCAGTAAATCCTAAAGCAGCTGGTCAGACGATATATGGAGAAACTGTTGTTAGTAAATTAGAAGATATTAAAATTCCGATAGATATAGTAGATGTTTTTCGTCCATCAAATGAAGCAGCAGCTTTAGCTCAAGAAGCTATTAAAATAGGAGCAAAAGTTTTTTGGTTACAATATGGCATACAAAGCCAAAAAGCTAAAGAAGTTGTAGAAAAAAAAAATATAATCTACATTTCAAACAAATGTATTAAACAAGAATACCAAAGATTATTTTTAAAAGTAAGTCCAGTTTTTCCAGCTCTCAAAAATTAGATTAATGAAAAAAAAATTAAACATGACTGGAGGTCAATCTCTTATTGATTGTTTATATAAAGAAGGTGTTAGAGTAATATTTGGTCTCCCTGGAGTTCAAATGTATCATGCCATAGTCCCAATATTAGATTATTCAGATTTAAAATTTATAACAACGCGCCACGAGCAAGCTACCACTTATATGGCTGATGGATATGCTAAAGCAGGAGGAAAAATAGGAGTTGCTATGGTAGTCCCAGGCCCAGGTTTACAAAATGCATCAGCTGGTATTACAAATGCATTTGCTTCTTCGTCAGGCGTTTTAGTTGTTTCGGGCCAAATAAATAGAGATAAAATATCTAAAAATGTGGGTATTTTACACGAAATAAATGATCAAATAGATATTATTAGACCAATTACTAAGTGGCAAGCTAGGGTTTTAAAAGCAAATAAAATTTCAGAAGTAGTGAAAAAAGCTTTTCTGAAAATACGCTCAGGAAGACCCAGGCCTGTTGAAATAGAAATTCCCCCAGAAGCATTTTCAGAATCTGCATCAATTAAAAAATATACAAAAGCAAAAGTATCAAAAACTATTATAAATACTAAATCAATAAATAAAGCTGCCAAGATAATTTCTAATTCAAATAATCCAATTATTTGGTCTGGTGGTGGAGTTAATATATCAGAAGCCTCAAAAGAATTATTAGCATTAGCTGAATATTTACAAATACCTGTAATAACTACTCCTGAAGGAAAAGGATCTATTTCAGATAAACATTATTTATCAATAGGAAGTCCACAAGGTAGATCTACAGGAAATAGCAAGGATTCATTGCGTGATTTTTTTTACACATGTGATGTAATTTTAGCTGTAGGTACACGTTTTGCTAATGCGGAGACTAAATCTTCTCAGAAAGTGATTCAAATTGATATTGATGCCAAAGAAATTGGACGAAATCATAAAAATACTTTGGGTATATTGGGAAATGCACCTGAAGCGCTTTCTTTACTTTTAAAGTCTATAAGGTCTTTTGCAAAGCCCAAAAAAAGTAAAAAAAATTTTTTTCAAAAAATGCGTTCAGACAGATATGATAATCCAAATAATCAATCGGAACCATTAGCATCTTACGTTAAAGCTTTGCGGCAAGGGATACCTAATAATGGTATTTTAGTTACTGACATGACAACAATTGCATATTACTCAAGGGTACATTATCAAACTTATCATCCCAGAAGTTATTTTACGTCTTCATATAGCGGTAATCTAGGTTCAGCTTTCCCAACATCTTTAGGAGCAAAAGTTGCTCAACCTAATAAAATAGTAGTTTCGATCTCTGGTGATGGAGGATTTTTATTCAATTCTCAAGAGCTAGCAACGGCTGTTCAATTCAACATAAATGTTATAGCAATTGTTTTTAATGACCAGTCTTATGGTAACGTTAAAAGAGACATGAAAGAAATGTTTAATAATAAATTCATTGGATCGGAATTAAAAAATCCTGACTTTGTAAAATTAGCAGAATCCTACGGAGCAGTAGGTATGAAAGCAGAAAATCCAAACGCTTTAAAAGAATCTATAAAAAAAGCTGTAGCGCTAAACAAAACAGTTTTAATTGAGGTTCCGACTGGAGAATTGCCTTCGCCGTTTTAAGCTTTAAACTCTGATTTTTTGTCAATACTCAATCGTTTTAGGCGTAGAATTTTTTTTGATAAAATATTAATAAATTTATAAAACATATTATTATTTATCCTTTTTAAAGCATGATCATATGTAATAATTTTATTTTTATTTTTTTCGACAAATTTTTCAAAATTATTAAAATCTTTTTGCGTCCATTCATTTAAATGAAGTTTTGTTGACTGAATACCAAATGGAAGCAAAAGAATTTTATTAAATAATTGTGGAATAAATTTTATATTATTTTCAGAGTAGGGCATAATTCCATATCCATCCAGCACTTCATTGATTCCACAATTTTTTAAGGCAATAAATGTGTTTTTATCGTAAGTTTGGTTTGGAGCAAAAAAAGTTCTAATTTTTACATTTTCCTCTTCAAATTTTTTTAATCCGTTTCTTATTCTTAACATTTGCGTATCTAAACTATGACCAGTAAATTCTGATCCTCCTCCATAATTAAAAAAATCATCACTTTTGCTACATATATTGTCATAAACATGCGTGTTACCATGCATAGCAATTTCCCAACCTTTTTTTTCCCAATTTCTTACTTTTTCCCAAAAATCATTTTTTTTTGGATATACTAAAAATTCGCTATCTTTATTATTTGGAATTACTCCAACGACGGGTTTTATTGAATATTTTTCAAATAATAGCTCCGACTTTTCCATTATATCCCAATTCATATTTTCAGCTATATCATCAATACGAATTAGAATTCCTGTATTATCTGTTATATAATTTTTAATTTTTGATAACATGCCAAACTATAACTTAAAAAACTTTGTATGATAAGATATAAAATTAACTTTGTTCTGGAAAATAATTAGTGACAATTAAAAATTATAAAATTGGTTTAAAAAAAAACAAGGCTAACTTTTTACCGCTATCCCCAATTTCATTTTTAGAAAGAACAGCAAACATATTTCCTAATTACACATCAATCATATCTGAGAATAAAAAGTTTACCTGGAAAAATACTTTTGACCGTTGCAAATTATTTGCTTCATCGTTAAGAAGAAAAAAAATAAGAATGGGTGATACCGTTTCAATTATGTCACCAAATACTAGTGCCATGTACGAAGCTCATTTTGCTGTTCCTATGATAGGTGCTGTTTTAAATACCATCAATATAAGACTTGACGCTAGAACGATAAGCTACATTCTCAGCCATTCAAACTCAAAAATAATATTTGTAGATACTGAATTTTTACCGATAGTAAAAAAAGCTTTTCAAATAGGTAAACATAAAATTCCAATAATTTTTATAAATGATGATAAAAAATTTTCTAAAAATATTTATGGTGGTCAGTCCTATGAAAATTTTCTTAATAAAAGCAATTTAAGAGATTTTAAATTTAATTTAGCAATACATGATGAATGGTTTCCAATAAGCTTATGTTATACCTCAGGAACAACCGGTAAACCCAAAGGAGTAGTTACACATCATCGTGGCGCCTATCTAAATGCATTAAGCAATAATTTAATTTGGAATATGAAAAAAAATCCCATTTATTTATGGACCCTTCCAATGTTTCATTGTAATGGATGGTGCTTTCCATGGACAATAGCTGCAATGGCTGGAACGAATGTTTGTTTAAGAAAAGTAGATGCAAAAAAAATTATAGAATTAATAAAAAAACATCGTGTGTCAAATTTGTGCGGAACAGCAGTGATTATTAATATGTTAATTGAAAAAAATGTAAAAGTTAATCATACTGTTGAGTTAATGACAGGGGCAGCGCCACCTCCAGCAACCATTTTAAAAAAAATTGAGAAATTAGGTTTTAATATTACTCATACTTATGGCTTAACCGAAGTTTATGGCCCCGCTGTTGTCTGCGAATGGCAAAAAGATTGGGATAAAATAAAGGCAAAAAATAAAATTGCAGAGCTAAAATCCATGCAAGGTGTGAAATGCCATGGCATTACCGATTTACAAGTTATAAATAAAAAAACAAATAAAATTGTTACTAAAAATGGAAAAGAACTAGGGGAAGTTTATATGAGAGGTAACACAATTATGATGGGTTATTATAAAGATAAAAATGTAACTCGTAATTTTTTTAAAGGAGATTGGTTTCATACTGGAGACATTGCTGTTGTTCATAAAAATGGCTACATTCAACTTAAAGATAGATCAAAGGATATTATTATTTCTGGGGGAGAAAATATTAGTACAATAGAAATAGAGAATATACTTTTTAAGCACAAAGATATTATTGACGCTGCAGTTGTTGCAAAAAAAGATGAAAAATGGGGCGAGGTACCTTGCGCTTTTATCACTTTAAAAAAAAAATCATTTCTTAAAGAAAAGCAAGTAATCGATTTTTGCAGAAATAATATGGCCCAATTCAAAGTTCCTAAAAAAATTATTTTTGGCAAAATAGAAAAAACACCCACTGGAAAAACTCAAAAATTTTTATTAAGAAAAAAAGCAAATAAATAATAGATTAATAAACAAAACTCTTCTCTGGATTGATAAAATAAGGTACAAGAAATAAAAGAAAAAAAACCATTATATCTATGGATGAAAAAAAACATAATAAAGTAAATTCAAAAAATAGTTGGATTGATCCTTTTTATTTAGATGAGCTATTATCAGAAGAGGAAAAAACTATTAAAAAAACAACGCAAGATTTCTGTAAGTCAAAATTATTGCCTAACGTTGTGGATTATAATAAAAAATGTTTTTTCGATAAAAAAATTTATAAAGAATTTGGTTCATTAGGCTTTCTAGGGCTTACTATTAATGGATATGGAGCTGCAAATGCTTCAAACATTGCTTATGGATTAGTTACAAAAGAGTTCGAAGCTGTAGATAGTAGTTATCGTTCAGCGATATCAGTTCAGTCTTCCTTAGTAATTCACCCTATATTTTATTTCGGCTCTGAGGAGCAAAAAAAAAATTATTTACCTGAACTTGTTAAGGGTAATTTAGTTGGATGTTTTGGTCTCACTGAAAGCATTTCAGGATCAGACCCTTCATCTATGAAAACAAATTTTATTGAAGAATCGGACTATTTTTTAATTAATGGAACAAAAAATTGGATTACTAATGCTCCAATAGCAGATGTCTTTATAATTTGGGCTTTAAGTAAAGAAAAAAAAGTTCATGGATTTATTGTTGATAAAAAATCAAAAGGATTAACTACTTCTTTAATAAACAAAGCTAGCTTGAAAATTAGTCAAACAGGCCAGATAATTTTAAACAATGTTAGAGTTCCCAAAAAAAATATCCTACCGAATACTGATGGATGGAAATCGGTTTACTCTTGTATAAACAAAGCTAGATATGGAATTGCGTGGGGAGCTTTAGGTGCTGCACAAACCTGCTGGCTTATATCTAAAGAATATGTTGAAGATAGAATTGTAAATAAAAAACCATTAGCTTCTAAGCAATTAATTCAAAAAAAATTAGCTGATATGCAAACTGAAATTTCGCTTGGTCTTAGCGCATGTATGCATGCTGGAAAAGCAATGGATGACAAAAAAGATTCTAAAATTGCAATTAGCATGTTGAAAAGAAATAACTGTAGCAAGGCATTAAAAATAGTTAGAGATGCGAGAGATATGCTGGGAGCTAATGGAATTTTAGATGAATATCATATCATTAGACATCTAGTTAATCTCGAAACAGTTAATACATATGACGGAACAGAAGATACGCATGCTTTAATTCTTGGAAAATTTCAAACAAATATTGATGCATTCTAAAAGTACTTTGATAACGAGATATAAAATTAATAAAATTTCCGAAGTTCCTCAGGATCAATTATCAGAATTTTATAAGAAAATTTATAACGAAAGACACAAGAGTCTAACCAATAATTGGAAGTGGTGGTATAGAGTAGGCTATAATGATTCTGAGCCTATTATAATTACTTTAGATAATAAAGTAATAGGTCAAGCAGCATATCTTCCAGAAGATTTAAATATTTTAGGAAATAAAGTTCCAGCTATCTGGTTTGTCGATTATGCAACTTTACCAGAATTTAAGGGTAAAGGACTTGGAAAAATAATGTACAAAGAGTGGAGTAAAATTTGTCCAAATCAAATGGCCATTTGCAGCGTTGATTCATTACGAGTTTTAAAAAAATTTGGATGGAAAGATAACTATGCTGTTAAAAGATTAACAAAGCCAATTAATCCTCTAAATTTTGTTCCAATTGCAAGAAATCTTAAACTAAATTTTGCAAATAAAACATTAAGATATTTTATGAAAAAGAAATATAGCTCTAGCGTTACAATTAATCATTATAATATAAATGATAATTTTAAAATTTTAAATGATTCATTTAATTTAAGAAAAAAATTTACAGATAATAATTATGCAACAGTTGTAAGAGATGAAAAATGGTTGCATTGGAGATTAATGGAGTGTCCTTATAAAAAGGATATATATTTTTTTGAATATAAAAATAATTTTGCTATCGCTCATATTTTTTTCAAACGAGTAAAAAGATTAAATATACTATATACTTATTCAACAGATACGACTTATGAAAACGATCTTTATTGTCATATTACAAACTGGGCAATTAGTAATGATATAGATGTGCTTTGGGCCATTAATAGAAGCAACAATTTAAAAAATATCTTCCCAAAAATTTTTAATAAACCACTTAAATTTGCTGCCTGGAGTTCAGATGAAAAAATATTAAATATTCTTAAAAATGGATTGGATATACAAGGAATAGACACCGATACTGACAGTTGTTTATATGAAGATCCCTCATAGACATCTTAGAAAAAAAAAGTGCTGAAGTGATTGGTTGCGGGGGTAGGATTTGAACCTACGACCTTCAGGTTATGAGCCTGACGAGCTACCAGACTGCTCCACCCCGCGATAATTAAATATTATATTTTAACTTATTTAATAGTAAATAAAATTAAAAATTATTTCTTATTCTTTGAATTTTTTTTACTCTTTTAATATTTTCTGATTTCTCTCTCTTTTTTCTTTCGGAAGGTTTTTCATAGTTGCTTTTAATCTTTAAGATCTTAAAAAAACCTTCTCTTTGAAGTTTTCTTTTAAGAATCCTTAAAGCTTGATCAACATTATTATCTTTAACTTCTATTTTAATAACTACCTCCTAATTAAAGATGCACTAACTAACATTAAATAAAAAGATTGTCTACCTTGATTAAAAAGGTTTTTTTGGTACTTTTTTTTCAAAATTGCTTCTATAAGCTATTAACTTTTTCTCAATTTTTTTATTCTTTATTGCTAGGATAGAAACAGCCAATAACGCAGCATTAGTTGCCCCAGCTTTACCTATAGCTAATGTTCCTACTGGTATACCGGCAGGCATTTGTACAGTTGAAAGTAGGCTATCCAAACCTTTTAATTTGCTTTCTGTTGGAACTCCAAGCACAGGTAAAGTTGTTAAAGAAGCAGTGACACCAGCCAAGTGAGCAGACATACCTGCGGCAGCAATAATAATTTCCATTTTATTTTTTTTTGCTTCCTTAAGAAATTTGTGCAATCTTTTTGGGGTTCTGTGCGCAGATATAACCCTAACATCATGTTTGATTCCAAATTGTTTTAAGGTTTCACTGCAATGCTGCATTCCACCTTCCCAGTCAGATTTACTACCCATTATGACACCAACCTGAAAATTTGATTTAGATTTCATTTTTTTAATTATTAGATTCTAATTTTTTATTTTGCTTTTCTATTTCTTTTTCTTTCCTTGCAGTTTTTCTATCAGCTTTATCAACAGCATTTTGAATTTCAATTTGCGAACATAGATTAGAAACTACTGGATCCTTGGGAGACAAGTTTGAAGAATTCCAATAATTTTTATTTCTTATAGCAGATACAGTTTTTTTTGTACTTCCAACAAGCTTAACTATTTGCCCGTCAGAAAGTTGAGGAAAATTTTTGGTTAACCATAGTACAGCTTCAGGTCTATCTTGTCTTTTCGATAAAGGAACATATCTATTAGACTTTTTTTCAGATTTTATTTCTATAATTTTTTTATTTAATACCAAGGCTCTATTTACATCTTTAGAACAAGATTCAATTTCTTCCCTAGTTAATTGGCCTGCTAAAATTGGGTTATATGCTTTTATTCCTTTTGCAACATCTCCATCAGCTATTCCCTTTACTTCAAGTTCATGGAGAGCACAAAAATCTGCAATTTGTTTAAAGCTTATTTTAGTATTTTCTACTAGCCAAACGGCTGTAGCTTTTGGCATGAAAGGTTTATCACTCATCTTACTTTTTTTCAGCTGATCTTAAATTCTTAAATTTTTTAAAAAATTTACTTACTCTTCCCTTGTCTAATACTTTCTGAGATCCTCCGATCCAAGCCGGATGTGATTTGGAGTCGATATCAAGTTTTAATGTTTCACCCTCTTTTCCCCAAGTTGACATTGTTTCAAATTCACTTCCATCTGTCATGACAACTTTGATTTTATGGTAATCGGGATGTATATTTTTTTTCATAACGACAATTTAATATATTAAAACAAAATAATTAACAACAAAAAACTAACTGCTTAAAATCTCGGTCATTTCTTTATTAATTTTTGAGTTTCCCGCTATTATAGTTTTATTTTGTATATATTCATTTTTCCCCTCGAAATCTGTTACAAAACCACCCGCCTCCCTAACAAGAATTATTCCTGCGGCAACATCCCAGTAATTTAGATTTCTTGACCAAAAACCATCGCAACGACCTGCAGCAACATAGGCCAAATCAAGAGCAGCGCTACCCAATTTTCTAATTGGCACAGTAACTTTTGATGAAAACTTATTGTATTCTTTCATAGATAACTCTCTATCAGGTGATCCATACTTTGGCCCGCCGGTGAAAACCATACAATCTTTTAATTTTGATCTTGAAGAGACTCTCATTCGTTGATTATTAATATAAGACCCGTTACCTTTTTCAGCAGTAAACATTTCATTTTTTATAGGATCATAAATAATTCCACAGACAATTTCTTTATCTTGTTCTAATCCAATTGATATTGCAAAATGAGGTATGCCGTGAAGAAAATTACTAGTTCCATCAATAGGATCAATAATCCACTTAAAAGCTTCATCATTATTTATTGCCCCAATTTCTTCACTCAAAATAGAATAATTAGGTCTAGCTATTCGCAGTTCCTCTATTAAAATTTCTTCTACTTTTTTATCTGATGCGCTGACATAGTCACCTGGCCCCTTAAGGGAAACCTGAAGATTTTCAATTTCACCAAAATCTCTTATTAAGACTTTAGAAGCTTTTCTACAAGCTTTTACCATTACATTTATATTTGCTGATGAAAGTTTCATTTATTATTTAACTTTTTTTACATATTCTAAAGTTCTTGTATCTAAAATTATTTTATCTTCAGAATTAATAAATGGTGGGACCATTATTTTTATTCCATTTTCTAGTGTGGCCGGTTTATAAGAAGATGAAGCTGTTTGTCCCTTAATTGCTGCATCTGTACTTTCAATTTTGAGTTCAATAGAAGATGGCAAATCAACAGATAGGGGTACTTCATCATGAAATTGGACACTAACTTCCATATTTTCTTTTAACAGTTTACTTTTTTCTCCTAACAAAGATTTATTAATTTGAATTTGTTCAAAATTAGTTTGATCCATAAAATGACAGTTGCTCTCATCCTCATATAGAAAGTTAAATTTTTTATCGTCTAATATTGCCTTTTCTACAGTGTCACTAGATCTAAATCTTTCGTTGAGTTTAGTGCCTCTCTTTACACTTTTAAGTTCAACTTGATTAAAAGCACCTCCCTTTCCTGGTTTTACATGTTGTGCTTTTAATACCGCCCACAAATCATCTTTGTGTTCAATTATCATTCCTGGTTTAATTTCATTTCCTAATATTTTCATTTTTACCTAAATTTTTTTATAGCTTGAATAGGGTCTAATTTTTTATTATTCCAAACATAATTCGAGCAAGCAATAAAATCTGCTCCATTGGATAAAATTTTTTTATAGTTAGAACTGTTTATTCCGCCTATTGCAATGATGGGCATATTAATTTTTTTTCTAGCCCAACGCAACAATGCTAAGTTGGCTCTATATATAGTTTTTTTTGTTGAAGATTTAAAAAAAGCTCCAAACGCAATATAATTTGCGCCTACCTTTTTTGCATTTAAAGCTAATTTTTTTGAATTATGACAAGTAATTCCAATAATTTTTTTATTTTTTAATATCTTTCTGCTGTTTAAAAAATTTAAATCCTTTTGTCCAATATGACAACCGTCAGCGTTAACTAATTTAGCTATAAAAGGTTTGTCATTTATTATAAATTTAACCTTATTTTTTTTAGTTATTTTCTTAATTTTTTTAGCTATTTTTATTAAGTTTGATGTAGATTGATTTTTTAATCTTAGTTGAAAGTATTTAATTTTATTGCTTTTAAGCAATTCATTAAGAGTATGGTAGAATTTGTTTCCTCTTATATTTGGAGGCGAGATTAGATAAATATATCTTTTCAATTTTTTTATTTATTTATTTGTTTTTCTAGATCTGAAGACCAGCTTGCTAATGTCGAAAGACTATTCATTTTTGATCTGTGATCAAAAATTTTTTGAGTATTCGTTGTATCATTGGTATTTTTTCCCCAATTTTTCAAGGCACCTTGCTGAAGAGCTCTACCATAAGAGAAACTCATTATGAAATTTGTATCATTGATCTTGTTTATTTCATTTAAGTTTTGAGAGGCTTCAATTTCTGTTTGACCACCAGATAAAAAAGCTACACCAGGAACTTCAGTTGGAACGTTTTCTTTTAAACATTGAACCGTCATTTTTGCTATTTCTGAAGTATTGCTTTTTTCTTTTGATTTATTTCCAGGTAAAATCATATTAGGTTTTAATATTGTTCCACGAAGATTTACATTATTTATTTTTAATTCTTTGTAGCATTCTTTAAGAACTTTAGTTGTCACTTCATAGCATTTATTAATATTGTGATCACCATCCATCAATACTTCTGGTTCAACAATTGGAACCATTTTTGCTTCTTGAACCAAAGAAGCATATCTGGCTAATGCGTGTGCATTCGATCTAATTGCAAGCTCCGAGGGGTATTTGTTTGAAATATTATAAACAGCTCTCCATTTTGTGAATCTTGCTCCAAGTTTGTAATATTCTATAAGTCTATCTCTTAAACCATCTAGTCCTTCTGTAATTTTTTCTTCAGGTGATCCTGCTAGCACTTTAGCACCCGTGTCTACTTTAATTCCAGGAATTGAACCAAAACTTTTAATTAATTCAGGTATAGTTTTTCCTGAAGAAGTTTTTTGTTTTATGGTTTCATCATAAAGTATTACTCCACCAATATAGTCCTTCATTCCTCGAGCAGAAAATAGTGTTTCTCTAAACTTTAATCTATTATCTGATGTTGACTCAACATTCACACTATCTAGTCTTTTGGTCATAGTGCCAGTACTCTCATCAGCAGCTAATATACCTTTGCCTTTAGCTATCATTTGCTTAGCTATATTTTCTATTTCACTCATTTTTCTCTAAAGCTTTTATACCAGGTAAAATTTTTCCTTCAAGAAGTTCTAAAAAAGCTCCACCTGCAGTTGAGATATAAGAAAATCCATCACTGTAATTAAACTTATTTATAGCGGCTACAGTATCTCCTCCACCAGCAACGGATGTAAGTAATTTTTTTTTAGTGTTGTCTGAAATTTTTTTTGCAATTTTACTAGTTCCTTTTGAAAACTCTTTCACTTCAAAATAGCCAGCCGGTCCGTTCCATAAAACTGTTTTTGAATTTTCAATTATTTTAGAAATAGATTCAAAAGTTTTAGATCCAATATCTAGAATTAAATCTGTATCATCAACTTTATCCAAATCTTTTAATTGGCCTTTAGAATCATAATTTTTTGAAACAATTACATCATCAGGAATAACAATTTTACAATTATTTTCATTTGCATTTTTTAGAACATCTTTGATTAAATTTTCCGTATTTTTTTCAAATAAAGATTTTCCAATATTATATTTTTTGTATTTTATAAAATTATTTGCCATTGCGCCTACAATTACAATATTATCCATTTTTTTAATAAGATTAGTTAAAACACCTATCTTAGTAGAAATTTTAGAACCTCCAATAATGCAAGAAACAGGTTTAGCAGCAGCATTAGTTAACATTTTTATTGTATTTATTTCTTTTACTAATTGTAGTCCTGCAAATGAATTAATATGCTTAGTAATTTCAGATACAGAAGCATGCGCTCTATGAGAGCAAGAAAAAGCTTCATTTACGTAAATATCTCCAATTTTGGAAAGCTCTGTAGCAAAATTTTTAGAATTTTCTTCTTCTTCTTTATTAAATCTTAAGTTTTCAAGAAGCAAAATTTCTCCATTAGAAATTTTTTTTGATTTTTCAATCACTTTAGGTCCGACAATCTCATTTAAAAAAATTACTTTTTGATCTAATAAAATAGATAATTTTTTAGCAATTGGTTCTAAGGTCAAACTAGGAACGACTTGACCTTTAGGTCTACCCACGTGAGATATGATTATTACCTTCGCTTTACTTTTTATTAGAAATTTTATTGTTGGTAAGACTTTTTGAATTCTTGAAGCTTCTGTAATTGATCCATT